>Ga0116227_10003322_pt1 | contig 35936 bp, 24 predicted proteins | sample S1TSphgellanicum_FD_89693 | JGI IMG/M metagenome (GOLD analysis project Ga0116227, IMG submission 89693) | Host-associated microbial communities from peat moss isolated from Minnesota, USA - S1T2_Fb - Sphagnum magellanicum MG | ecosystem: Host-associated > Plants > Peat moss > Unclassified...
AAAAGAAATAAGTAAAAGATAAGTAAAAGACGGATAGACAGACAGACAATGTAGCTTTAATATATAAGATTGCAATGGTGACCTTGTGTGCAGAGAACTTTTGAAAATGAGTGATCATTAATTTAACAAAAAAACAACTATAACCTTAAGCATGTACTTGTCAATAGTTGTGTAAGTGTTGAACAATGGTGAAGTGAACCAAGAAAATTAAGATTGTAAGTAGAAGTTCATCACTCACACAAAACAAACATTCATCCAATCATTAACATGACCAACATTGTTAGCATAGTCAAAGAAACCCACAACAATGACACAAGCCACCACAAAATGACGAGCACCCACACATAGAGTGTTGCCATTACATGATATTTACATCAATGTGATGTCAAGATTAATGGTTTAAGAAAATCATGAAACACAACACATAAAATAAAAAGCACAAAACTTTTAGGTGCTTCAAACATCACAAAAGAGATGATTGTCAATGTACCACAATGACCACATCAAACAACTACACCAAATCTTAAGGTTTGTTTGAAAACACTTGAAGACATGAATGTTGGCAAAAACTAGCAATCGACAACATTCAACCCTAATGAAGTTCTTTTGGTGATGATGATCTTTTTAGATCCTTGCAATCCCCATAAACATCTATATTGTGAATGTTTCATACCATACTAAGAGAAATCAACGAATTTAGGGTTTAGGCTAATATGTATATTAAGGTTTACAAGTCATACTACAAGGGCATGGTAATGAATGGGTATCAAAAAACATGGGGAGGGGGGGGACATAATAATCCTTTCGGTTTCCCTTGTAAAGGATTAATCTAGTTTTGTTTTACAATACTATTGCACATACCATTAATGATATTGGTTGAATATTTGTATACTAATATAACAATGATTGAAACCTTCCAAAATTTGTTCATTCTATTTTTTTGTTAATTTTTATTGCTCGTATCAATAGTGGAAACAATGGTCATGTTAGCTTTTTTATGACATGCTAGAATAATTGTTGTCGTCCATTCTGATAAACAACTTTAGAAAATACAAGTCAAATGAAAAGTTGATTTAATAAAAAAATTTCATGATACACTTATAAATTTATAAATAACCATTAGTTTTATTTTTTATATTTCATAATTAAAAAATTATGGGTTTTGGTTCTTTGAAAAAAAATAGAATTAAAGAACCACTTGGTCCCCATCATTTCAAAAACCTTATGGACATAACAAATTTCATAAAAAAAATTGCACTTTTATGGGCATTTATTTGATTTTGTTTCCAAAATTTGAAAATTGTGGTTATATGTTAGAATTGGTTCTTTGATTTTTAAGGATCTTGATTACAAATTTTAAATATCACCTTGATATCCATCTAGGGTTTATTCTTGTTTTCAATAACCATCCAACATTGACTTAACCTCTATATAATCAATCCAAAGTGAGAAGTCTATAATTCCTCATGTTGAGCCACATTTCAAACATCATCTTCCACTCCATATTTTTTAATTTTATGATCTCACATAATGACACTTGCATCCAAACATTCAAAGTATACAATTTTAAAGAAGCTTACTAGTGATTCAATGATAACATTTTGTTTTGAAATTCTCCTTTGACAAATTGTAATATTTGAAGGAATCACAAATGTTTTTGATCAAAGTTTCATGAGATTGGCCAATTAACCTTCCATTCACGGATGCCTCTATAAAATTGCCATGTTTTAGCCAATGATTTGTTTTCATGATCACACTTCAAAGTTCCACAAATTTACTTGTAAAACTTATTTACTTGTGTCACTTTCAACTTATGATATTTCAAATTTTAAAATCAAAAATTTCAACCATTGCTCCAACATATATATGAACTTCTTCATGGCTTCATTTATACTTTGGACCAAAAAGCTTCAAAGATGCATTGAAAATGAGAAAGCTAAGTAAACTTTCATTCAAACTGTTCTTAGCTGCTTGCATTTGTTCAAGTCCCATCACCTTCTATTATTGTGATGTGGCTTTTCAATTAAAAAATATTCCCATCATGGTGTATACAATGAAATGTACAACAATGTTAGTGTTTGCTCTTCATTTCAATTCACCATCAATCCAAGCTCTAGACATAAACGGACCCAAATTCTTGATCAATTGTCCAAAGTTGTCGCATAACATGCTAAGATGACATAACTTGTTGAGACAATTTAATAGCTTAGAAATATTTGGAGCCCTAAATACTAAATAGCCTACTAGTAAATTACTAAAAGCTATTAATCTTAAAACTTGTTCTTTAATATCTACAAAGTTCTAATATCATATTTATGCACGGTTTGCATTAATCTTGTGACAAGTCAAGCTAATATTGTAATACCTTAATGGATTCAACATTAATTAAATTATTTTTTAAATTGCTGAGTATTTAAAATTTTATTGCATGATATGCCAAATTTTTAAAAATTGATAGTGGCAAAAGCATGTCTAAGTCTCATTCACTTTCAAATTAAGCCTATCATACAATGCAAATTAAACAAATGAAAAATTGTTCATTTGTTAAGGTATTTTGATTTTGACAATCATTGTTTCTTAATTCCTCTATGGAAATGGTTGATCATCATCTTTATTCCCCCCATTTAACCTTACCCCATTTCAGAAACTTTTGTTGAAAATCCCAATAGGTATTTTTAGGGTAACCTTGTTTTTTTTCTATTGTTGCCAAAAGACTAACTAGATCATGAAAGAGAGACCAATATGGCTCATATGGTGGAAATGTCTAGCAAATTTGTTAAGTTATTTCATACAATTATAGTAGCAGTTCCATCTCAATGGCATATTGGACCTTATTGGCAAACAAGAATTCATGAAGGCACATGCAAACAAGAAATGTAGCAAATGAGTGGTGTGCATTAAAATGGATGAAAAATTGACTCTTTCTCTCATTCATATCAAAAATATAAATAATTTTATAATCTCGGTTGAAAACATTGAAAAATGATATTTAATGTGCCAAAGTGCATTTTAGAAAAAAATAATTCAGCATTGAGGTGCCGAATCCAATTGGGGTGCTACAATATATATTTGGATAGGTATTTTTTTCTAATTACCTTCACGTGTGACAAGCAATTAAAATTTTTCTCTTTCTTTTGGTTTATTTTTTGGGTCTTTTCTTGGCTTTCAAATAGCTTGTGACAATTGCAAATATTTGGTGTCCATGATCATATGCATGAGCATTGTTTTGTTGTTGTAATCATGTGGTGACAAAATAGAGGGGATCACATCCAACTACCATAAAGCACTCAAAATTGTTTTTTGGGTGTTTGTGGTAGGCACCTTATATTGGTGAATATCCCTCCTACAAAACACAAGGTATATTTATGCCTAATCCATTGAGAGTGGACCAATCTTACACCTAAAAGTAGGCATACTATCCCTCCAACTCTTAAGGAGTAGGTATAAGAACCAATCTTTTTTTGGGGTGAAAGATTGTCAAAAATTAAAAGGTGACACTAATTCCATTTTTTTGACAAAGATTTCTTTTTAGATTTGTCAAATTTCACCAAAATTTTATATATTTTAAGGAAAGTGTCATCACAATTTTGTCTATTAGCTAGTGTTTTTTAATGGTCATGCACAAAAGTGTCACCAAGTAAGGCGAAAATTGGTCTGGGGATGCTCACTACCACTGTGATTGCATTACAAAATTGGGGGGAAAAGAAAAAGGGGGACTGATAAGAACCCTTCTCCTCTTAGGCCTTGTGATGTTCAGAAGTTTAAGTTCATGAAGTTCATGAAGTTCATGATAACCTTTGTTGGCCTTGCTTACCAAGGCAAGGATATTGTGTTTAGATTCATTATAGAGTATAGTAGCTTAAGGGATTTTGGCCCCTACTAGGTAATAATAACAGGTCTATTTTTTATATGAGGATTTTTGAAAGATGATATTTTGGCTTGTGCTGAAACTTGAGATTAGTTATAATAGAGTTATAATATCTTGAAGGATTTTGGTTGTTTTTGGAGGATGTTTTGGAAGATTATATTTTTGCATGGTGAAATATTTGAGTTTCCATAATTCTTCTTCTTTTGCCTTAAGATACTTTTCAATGTAAATGGCAAGGCCACAGTATGACACACTTCTTGTTATGCTTAGGAAGTGCAAAGTCGAGGGGTAATGGACATTCCTCAAGAAACAAATAGCCGTATGTGGCTGTCACTCTTCTTCTGGGCACTTTATTTTGAGAACGTCCCCGACCTTCTTGGGCCTTCTTCTTCTTTATCCTAAATTTGATTCTGGATGAACCTGAACTGTGTAAAGTAGCTTTGAAGTCGCTGCATGGACGGTCGAGCCTTTTCTTCTGTCTTTTTCTGATCTTGCCACCCGGAATCAGGTGCCACTTGGATCCATCCATTATTGGCGTGTGGGGTTGTTTGAAGTTTGAACCAGCCTTTTTTTTTGTTTACTGGAGAAAAAATTATCCAGAAAGCCAAATTAAAACACAAAATTTGAAATTGAAGTGATTTTGGAGAGTTAAAGTCGCTAGATTTCATATTTCGATTTTCAATGTGTAACATAAGTATAAGAAGTTGATTAAGCATTTGTAATTCATTATCTGGTTTATAGCCAGATTTAGCTAAATCACCAATTTTTAGCTATGATCACCAATTTTTTCTACATCTTTGAGTTAATGATCGCCACTTTAGGCTTACATCAAAAACATATTCCTACAAGAATTCCACTGGAACTTGTTTCTCCAAGTTTTCCAGGACTGTGCGAGTCCCAGCTTCCATATTATATCCAAAAATGTGTGCAAAGGCCCGTCTTCACCAGCTCATCGACTCCCGTCTTCTGGAGATTGATCCACTCTCTTTCAGTCTTCACCAGCTCATCGACTCCAGTCTTCTGAAGATCGAGCCACTCTCTTTCAGTCTTCACCAGCTCATGACTGCAGTCTTCTGCAGATCGATCCACTCTCGACAAGTGGGACACACGTAGGTGGGGGGGGGGGGAGAATTTTGGCAGTAGCTTGGATTAGAATAATAGTATATGGAAAAATGCATTTCTAGAATTTAACAAATCTGTCAGTGTGGCAACAATAATTAAAGTCAACACGATTTTATCCAACACGATCGTGAAAAAGAAAGAAGATGAAGAATCACCACGCACGCATCTCGCGGCGCTCTTATTATATCTGCAAGCTACTTTGTCAGCTTGTAAAGATTACATTAAAAATTTAAAAATGCTAAACTAAAGTTGTTTTTTGAGATTTTTCAATAGATAGCATTCAACCAAAATTTAAGAAAAAATCACCAGATTTCTTCTATACATGGTTCAAGTTTATAGCCAAAAATATAGAAGAATATTATTTAAAAGTTCTACTTTCCTATTTAGCTTGTTGCCAGATTTGTTTAGGAATTCTAGGGTCCAGGAGGCCTTTGTGACTGAGGAAGGAGGCATTTTACTGATATAATTGCTTGTCTAGAAACACTAGAATTTCTTAGGATAGGTCGGTGATCAAGACTTTTTCGCATTGTGGGAAAAAAGCATTCTCCATATTTGGAGCTAACTATTTAGTTTGTAAACACAAGTGTAAAGCAAGTTTTGTTCATGTTCTTTTTAGGTTCATGTTTGTATCCAACATGCTTTCATTTCAAGGTAGAATAAAGTGATTCCATGGAAGTCAGATTTTTTTCAACAATGTTTTGTTGTGATATTTCAAAACTCAAAATTCGTTATGTTAAATGAAGAAATATATAAAGGGCTTGATATTTCATGTGGATAAAATGATGTCAATGAGGTGTTCATTATTAATATAATTACCTACCTCATCGTATATTTCATGTGTGTTACGTTGTGTGTGTTCCTAGGTTGATGCTTATAACAATTATTATTAATACATATTCAACACATAATTCAAAAATATTTTGAATTATACAACACATCCAAACCAAAATATGATTTTTTTTGGTAACTATACAAAAATTCAATATAAATCAAACAAATTGAGTTCAATTATTTATTTATTTATTTGCATAAAAGATAAAAAATTTACAATAACAAAACATGTGTGTGTTTTGAAATTTTACATTATTTTTGATGATTTAAAATCACAAAACTTGGGATTATGTTTCATACATTAAATACTTTGAATCTTGTTCACATTGAAATCAATTTCAACCTGATTTATTTCAGATAACTAAAATATAAATATGTAACCCAAAAAAAACTCTTGGCAATTACATGATGTGTATGACTGCTAAACTTAAATTATTGGATATCCCAATTGGATAACACTAGTGTTATTACATGGTTTCAATTTGATTTTTTTATTAATTTCCAATTCCAAGACCTTCAAAGAATCAATAGTTGATCCAAGGGCAATCATCTTCAAAGCTTTAAGGGATTTAACTTCCAGGTTGTCAATTAAAAAATAAAATCAATTATAAAAAAATAATTTAAGCAAAAATTTTATTTATTCTTAATGACGAAAATAATTTCAAATCCAATAACTTTTGCTTTGTCATTTCAAAATTGCAAATCATCATGCCTTGTCAAAAGCTTTGCAATAGTATGAAAAGTGCAACAAATGGCCCTAAAGTTTGGGACAATTAAGGTGTGGTCACAAAACAAAACAAATAAAATAAAACAAAGACTGATTTTACCACAATAACCCCTCTTTATAATATGCTCATTTTAATCACATTCTTGTCTGTGTCACATATTTTTGGTAACCATCCATTTTAGTAAGAAACACCATCTTTTATAGAAACTATCACATTCATTAATAACACAAAATATTTACAATTAAAAAAAAATTATAATGGGAAAAATTTAAAGCAAATATTAGGGTTTAGTAGATTATAATTTCCTTTGGCATTGTTAGTGTTGTTATGTGTTAAGGTGTGCAAACTAACCACAGTGAATCCAATTGAAGAAAAAAAAGTTTTATTTTTATTTTTAATACAAACAAGCAAAAGATGTGCAAACTTGTCAAGGAAACAAAAAATCTAGTTAACAAGGTACACAAGCTAATAATTAAAGAGCTCAAACTCAATGTAAATCATAACATTAAAATAAACGAAAAAATCAGAACCTTTTTCAAGTCTAATAATGCAGAGGAAAATATAAAATAAGCTATGTAAGAAATTTAAACAATTGGCACATTTATTCTATCATAAAAAAGTTGTTTTGTAAAGTTTTTAATCTATATTTACAAGCTTGTAAGGGTTTATATGGAATGTGATTATACATGTTTAAATCACAATTTGTTAGTGTCACAAAAAAGAGTGGTCATCAAGGGCATGATTATAAAAGGTCTTTATTGTAGATGCATAATCACAAGCTAAGGTTATTTCCCAAAGAGACACTTAATGTAAAGTTTGGGATCTATGTGTGTTAAATGATCATTTATAAAGGGGTATTAGATAATTATTCAACCTATTTTTTATCACCTTATTATTATGTAATTTTAAAATAAATAAATAAATAAATAAATATTAAAACCACTCTATATTAATTATAATCCATTATATCAGATTATTACATATTATGATTATAATTAAATTAATTATTTGAATAAAATATATCTTTTTAAAAACTAATTAATTTATAATTTTCACCTAACAATTGATATATTGCACCCTATATTTTTACTCAAGTATTTTTAATTTTTTAAAAACTAGTGTCCCCTTAATTTTTTTTAAAACTAGTGTCCCCTCAGGGCTTATTTGACCAATTCTTAGATTTGTATGAGGATTACAATTTTATTGCAGAATGAGGTCTTAGAGTTTTTGAAAACCAATGGTCATATATAAAATCTGACCTTATTTGATTTTTTTTGAGAACACTAGATACACATATGCAAGAACCACCTGGATAACCATCGGGTATTTGCTGGCATGTCTAATAACCTCATAACAACTGGATAACATGATGCAAAAGAGTGATGAAGTAGTCAGGTACCACGACAAGAACAAGGCTGTCATAAAGGCTGTCATAAAGTAGAAGTCCTCTTATACTAAAGAGGGGATAAATGTTGAAAGTCTCAACAGCTCAAGAAAAGAAGCAATGGGACCCTAAAGGAGAGAGAAAGAGAGAAGAGGGAAAGAAAACTAGAGGGTGCCTACTTTTTGTACAACACCAAAACATGCCAATACAAGATCACAAGAATTTGGATTTCAATAACAAAAGCATGATGTTGTTGTAAAGTTAATCAACCAACATTTGAAACTCTGGATCTTTTAACCAATCGGAGTATATTGCCACTAACCATAATCGGTGCAACTAAGACTCTTTTTGATGCTTTTGGTGTCAAATATATGTATTGCCTTTGTTTTTCTCTTCCAAATTGTGAGGCATCATCTGCTAAAGGGCGAAAGCACCAAATTCCATTTTATGTTTTGAAGTTGGAAATATGCCTAGGTTGAAAACATTTTGGCGATGGGTGACCTGCCAAAGTAACAATGCCATAGAGACATTCAAAACACTGTCTATAAAAAAGAACAATACCTTCACCAGCCCGAGGGGAAGAAATTCTCAATCATGTTCCACTACGAGGAACTGTGATCCCAAACTTTTATGGAATCTATTCCCAAATTGTGTGGAAACATTATTTTCTCTCTACCAATCAAACTAGGTAATGTAAAGTCTCCAAATTAACTAAAAGGAAGTAAAAGATCGATTAGGCTTGACCAAGTCTAGTTACTTGCAACCATATAGCCTGATGCACAAGGAAATTGATAGCACATATGTTTTCTTGAATGGCGAAAGTAAAAACCATACTTCAAAACACCCTTCCCCTGTAAAGTGCCAAAACATACTCCATGTACATCCCATTCAAACCTGCAATTCTAACATCTATGTGCTTGTAGCATCTGAGTAGAGCTCCTTGTTTTGATCACCAATCTCAAATGGTCTCTTCCTTCAAAGGTTCTGATGGGCAGGATCCAGATTTTTTCTCTAACCCTCAACTCGGCCACCATATACAACAAACTGAATCTCAAATACCTAATTCCTGACCTTAATGACCTAACCATGGAACTTCCTTTGCCTTCTTCCAAAATTTCCCATTTGCTTTTCTATTTCCAAGAGACATATTCATAAGGATTTGGTATTGTTAATGTGCATCTTTGGTGAATAATTGGATCCTACATGTATACTGCACCACATTTATATGAGCTGTCCACAATAGCTTTCGCTGGGTTTCATGATCAAGTTTGCTAACTTAATACTACAATCTGGTCTCTGTTATGCCACTTTGTGCATTTGGCCAGCATAATTGCAACATTTCTTAGTGAGAGTCAACTCAACCTGTTTTTCCAGTTATTCCCCTTTTGCATAGTACAACTTACAGTCCCTTCCCTCAAATTGTATTTTCAAGCAAAATGGTTCAAGGTTTAATCCACTTGTTACTGTCCAAATCTGAAGTTTGAAATCTTACCAAGACTATGATTTGGCTACTCAAAACATTAAGTCAACTTGAGACTGACCTTTGTTATTATAAGTTTTGTTAATATACACCCAACTTTGACAAATTTAAGAGATTAACATTTAATAGTTACATTTAAATTTGCAAGGGAAAGAAGTTTGACCATTGAAAAAAGTACCTATTTTGTGAACAAAATGGCAAACATAACATACCATTCTACACTGACCTTCAAGTGGCAGCTAACAGCTTTCTTCAAGAAACAGCTTCATTTTCTTCTCCACGAACCTCCACTTTGTCTGAATCATCGAGAAATGGGCTTGTGCCATCCAGTTCTTTTGCACTCCAAACCTCGTTTGCAATCTCAGCATGTGGATTATCACCATCATGATCTCTAAGTGTTGTTGTCTCTTCACCATCTTTCACATTCAAGCAACAGCATCAAAAATTGAATATGCACAAAATTGTTCGTCGTAAGATTGAACATGGTTTTAAAGTGTGAGTGCCCCAAAATTCTGAACAATTCATCACCATGGCAGTTTCAAAAGAAGCATGATAAAACGACCAGCTGATTTTCATCAGAAATTGCCTTCTGAATCTGTACACTACAAAACAGCATGTAATAACACATTGCAGTATACTAATAATGCTATGTACCAAAGATTCCAACAAAGAGCAAAGTCTTTATACCCAACACATCTTTCTTTTTGAGAAATTCTTTAGAGGCATTGTCAAGAGCCCTAACCTCTTGATTTTCCATCCTGCATTCCAAACTGTAGCTCTGATGTGGCACCCCCGATTGTCTGCCCTGATTCTACTGAATCCCGGAATGGTTCCTCTGTATCACTGATCTGCTTTGCGGCATCTTGCTTTACACTTTCCAGAAATTTCTCCCTTCCATCTTGCTGCACACTTAAGATCAGAAGCAACTTAGGGACTTTTCTCTCAACCCACACAAAAGAATTGGTAGCCTACAACTACAAACCGAGATCTTCAAATACAAAACCTTGACCAGAAAATCTGTCTTAATCTGTAATTAGCATTCCAGAAATGACTGCCACATTTGTGTAGAAGCTAGAATCCACTACCTTCTCCAAGTATTAGATAAGGAAATGAGAAAGACAAATCAACTGTTCATCCAAACCTCGAACTATTATTTGCAGCTAACCTCAGATTTAGCAGAAGGCAAGTGCAGTCCACGCTCTGCGAACCTGTTGCCTCCTCCCTTAAAGCTCCCAACACCCATACACCTCACTCCTCCAAATTCTGAGCTCCCAATTCTACAAGACTTTGAGCACAGTAATGGTCCTTCTCTCTTAACTCTTGATGAATCCTCAGAGTATGCTGTGGGAATGGATCCTTCAACACTCTTCAACAGACTGAATGCCTGTATTTGCATGCTGGATTTTTCACCCTGCTTTCTGGGTTGAGGAAAACCATTCCTTGTGAAGCTGGGGACTTCAGTTGCTGTCTGCGAACATTGTGAGGAGGAGATGGGTCTAGAAACCAAACCCAATTGCAGTGCCTGCAGCCCCATTCTCTGTTGCAGTGACACCAATCTGCACACCAATGACTTGGTCCTCATCACTGCAAGAGTTTGTGAAGCAAAATTCCCTGTTTCGAAAGCAAGAAAGCAATTGAGGACTCTCTATTCTCTTCTCTGAATTGGCCCACTTTCTGCCTCCAACTTCTTCTGGTTTGATCTTTCTTTCAGATTTGAGATAAAATCTCTGTCACTTACATATCAATACCTTGTTGATTTGCACCATGGATATTTTGCTCATCACTGCCTTTCGAAGGGTTTCAGACCTTCAAAGACTGACTCAATCTATGTTGCAGAAAATTCCTTTGAAACATACAAAATCGAACTCTTACCTTGCTGATGATGCAATTTGCAACTAGTATACCAACCTTCAAAAATAAAATCTTGCAAATAGAATCAACAAAACTGACACTCAATTCTCCCTCTCAAAAGACCCAAGAAGAACCTTCTTTGTGACTTCACAAGTCCTCCCAGCAACCTCCCCAAGAAGATCTCGTCTCTTCCTCCCCTCTCCTCTCCTCTGTCTGCAGAATGCAGGTATTGAGAGACTTACCTTGGAAGTTTTTCTTACTAAGAAAATCCTACACCTCAAACAGTGAACTCTTCTTCTTCCCAACCCTTTTCCCAAAGCTCAAAATACACCCACAAAAGCCCAGCAAAAACTGCAACTTTCAACGCCACAAATGCACAAAGAACCACGGCCACGTCGAGAGTTTTTCCCTTCAAGTTCTCCAAACGGAAAAAAGAAGAACAAGAAGAAGATGGAAAGTCGGCGCACAACTAGTAGAAGCTTCTTCTTTTTCACAAGCAAAAACGATGTCACAAGCTCATGAAACCTCACACTGCTTGATCACGCATGCTAAGAGCAGAAAGAATCAGTGTCCTCTTCCCTCCTCCTCGTCCTCACAAACCCAATTGCAAGAACATGGGGAAGTATTTCTTGTAATCTTGGTTACTATACTACAGAAGTACTACTGCTGCTGACATGAAGAAGAAGAAGAAGAAGAAGAAGAAGAAGATGACGAGGATGGGATTTTCATCCTGTGAAGAAGAAGAAGATGACTTCGCACGCACAGGGCAAGAGCCAACGTAACTGAATTCTCCAAGCAATAAAGAGAGAAAGACTGGGCGATGAATGATGCGAAAGAAAGGACGGGAAGATCATGCACGCGGTGGGGCGAGGGGCGGCACATTGGCAAGTGACGCAATCGTCAGACTGTTCTGTTCTAAAAATGAGCAAAACGCCAAATGAGAGGGAGGATCTCCTAGTGTGCCAACAACAAGCCTTTCTGCACACACACGTACCTTCTTTGGACTAAACTCTTTGTCATTATCTGGACACAAGTGGCAACAGCAAGAGCACCAACAGCTTTTATTTTTCTGCAAATTTCGATTTCCAGACAATGATCTGGATGATCCTAGTCACGCAGAAGATTGCGCCAAAGAGTTGTAGGACAGATCCGAACCCTAGAAAAGATCAACGACCTCTAGCTGCACATGAATCCTTCCCTAATCGCCGCACGACAAACCTCGTCTCTTGTGACGCTTGCACTCTCTCGTATCTCTGGTAACAACCTCGTCTCACGCGGCGCTTGCACTCTCTTATATGTCTGTCCGGTAACAACCTCGTCTCACGCGGCGCTTGCACTCTCTCGTAGGCCTCGAAACAATCTCGTGTCTCACGACGGTTGCGTTCTCTCTTTCTCTCTCGAAAGAAACCTCGTGTCTCACGATGCTTCCACTCTCTCTCCATCTCTCTCAAATAGGCCTCGTGTCTCACAACGGTTCCAATCTTGCATACTATCTCTAAAGTTTATTACGAGGCTTGCACAAATTGACTCTCAAGTTTCTCTCACTTTGTGAAATTTCTCTCTTCTGTGTGCCTTATTGGGAAATGCGCATTTTGGTGAGGCATCTTCTCGTGGAACTCTGATCCAATTTATGCGGCAATTGATTGTGGAAAATTGTATTATTGGCTCTGAGAAGAATATAGAACATCTCTATTGGGATCAGCCCTCAAAAGGGCATTATTTTGCTTACAGATTCAGATTCATTGTGGGTGCTTTGGCGCACTGCATTGCATGCTCTAAGGAGCACTGGTACAAGAAGACACAATGATCCTTTTACAAAGAGAGATGTCTGTTATGAAGTCATGAGAAGGAGGCACGATGATCCTTTTCCAAGAGAGATGTCTGTTATGACATCATGATGTGGAGGCACGATGATCCTTTAACAAAAGAGCTGTCTGTTACGAAATCACGAGGAGAAAAGAAGGCACAAATGGTCCTTTTACAAGAGGGATGTCTGTTATGAAATCACTGAGGAGCAAAGAAGGCACAATGATCTCTTACAAGAGAGATGTCTCTTGTGAAAGCATGAGCATAGAGCAAAGAAGGCTCAATGATCCTTTTACAAGAGAAATACATGTTATGAAGTCATGAGGATCAAAGAAGGCACAATGATCTTTGTACAAGAGATATGTCTGTTATGAAATCATGAGCATAGAGCTGTGGAAGTGGCAATGTCACCCTCGATTTGACTATGTTCATTCCTCTGTGAAACACAAACAACGGTCATTCCAGATGATTTTTACAGTCTGTTTGTCCAAAGCTCTAGTCTGTTACCTTGAAGGAAAAGGAAAAGGAAAAGGAGATTGTTTTATTTACAGATTCAGTGTGTACTATGGTGCATTGCATGGTCTAAGGAAGGAGCTCTGGCACAACAAGGCACAATGATCCTTTTGCAAGAGAGATGTGTAACACAAAGCAACATTTCTTTCAGATGTTTTTTACATATGTTTGTCCAAAGCTCTTGCAGTTCCACCAAGCCAATTTGTACTCTCTGAAGCTACATTGATGTGCTCAATTGCTTGCATTGTGTAATGTCCCCTGTGGTTGAAGCTGGGCTCACTCCTTTGCTTTTGTCATGGGCTTATCAATGCAGCTTGCCACTGAGTGAAGCTTTGCATATAATCTGAAGCCGAATATGTTATCCCTTCTTGCTCTGATGCCCAGAAGTCCTGAAATTTTTGCTACCATGCCAGAATCTTCTTCATTGTTAAACTGCACAGGCACTGCTAGATTGTATGACATCAAATTTGTGCAAAACTTGATTCTGCGAACTTGCACAAAATTGATCGAGACAAACAATGAGAGCAACAGCATTCAAGGTACAAATAGAATCACAGTTATTCTAGTCTACAAGTTTTCAAATTGCATTTAGCAAAGGCCTGAAAATTGTTCTTTAGTAGCCATTGTCGTCTCTCACGATGGACTTCTGGCACACAAAGTCACGTCAGAAGCTCCCCAAGCAAGGGAGTTGAAAGACAATGGTGTGCAGGTTGGTGACACATAAGTGATGATGACGGGCACCATGAAGTCCGTCAAAGCCATGCTGAATCACATGAGAGATAACTGGGCAGCTTGGTGACACACAAGTGATGATGATCAGCACTGTGGAAGTCTATCACATGAGAGATAACTGGGCAGCTTGGTCACACACGTGATGATGATGGGCATCTTGAAGTCTGTCAAAGCCCACGCTGAATCACATGAGAGATAACTATGACCACATCTCTGGAGCTTCATCTCTCCCCTCTGAGGAAAGCAGAGACCCCAACCGTCAGATAATCTCCCCGAAAGAAGCAACTGGAATATCTGCACTCAGGGACATTGCCAAGGGCCTGAAGACTGTCCTAAACAGTTCAGGTTTCAAAAAGGCTGCTCATGAAGCTCAATGCAATGTGCCCAAAAGTAGTAAGATCTGAGCAATTGCTTTCTGCAACAAATGTGGCAGAAGCTTCCTCAGTGCTCCAAGCATGTGAAGAACTTCAACTGCACCTCTATTGTCAGGGGAGTCAGCAATCTGTAATTTCCCTCCCCACCAGATAGAAACTTAGATACTTTGGCCAAGAACCGTTTCCAATAGATCTTAAGATTTCTCCAACTTTCTCTTCAGATTTCGGCAATCTTGTGGGGTGACGGTATGCATCCGCACAACGGCGGCATTCCACTCACGAATAGTGTCAACACATTCCTGCCGCTCCAGCTTTCAAGATTTTAGGGTGTCGGGGTTCTGGTGGGTTTTCCGGCAATCGCAAGCGGGTGAATTCTCAGGATGAGGTTCAATCTGGAATTGCCCGACTGAGGAATGCACAGGTGGTGGTGGGAGAGAGGTTGGAGTTGGGTTGACTTCGGATGCCTGAGAGGGATTGAATTTGTGTCCACTTTGGATGCTCGAGAGGGATTTGCATTTGGGTCTAATTCGGATTCTCTTCTCGCTTTTGTTTGCCGAAAATTCTTGACCTGATTAGAGTGATATCTTCCGAAGCAAATCGAATGATTGGACACAATCTATGCAGGATGCAAGACCTCATCGAGTTGGCTTTTATGTGATCAAAGGTACATGATTTATTACGAAGTTCCTGGAGGTCAGAGAGAGAACCTGTGCGGGAGTTCTTGGATCCTTCACAATGGTGGGATCACAGATCCGGGAAGGTAACCGAACATCAATCTTGCCAGAGACTTCACATGTCACTGGAGCCATAGCTCTTGTTGGTGTCAATCTTGTTGTTCTCTCTCTCTCTCTCTCGGTTGCTATCCTGCCATGGTTTAAAGCTTTGGCAGAAATTCTCTTCAGATCCTTTGCTCTGGTGGGGAATAGTAGTAGTAGGGCTGGACTGCAATGTGCTTGTGAAAAAATTCTCTTGCTGATGGGGAAGATCAGTGTGGCCTTCTCTGTTCTTATAATACAATTTTATGCCAGGGATGTGGAGAATCACATGGCTGATCAGTTTGATCTGGATTTCTGGTTCCTGGATTTCAAGCACAAGAAGACACAGGAAGGACTCTGGCTTGACAGCCAAGGTAACCTGCCATTGGTGGCAGCAGAGGTGGTTGCAATGGCACCAGGCACAGTTCAATTGAACATTTTTGCATGGAATAAGAAGCTTACAAAATATGTGAATCATGGGCAACCTGAGAAAGTGATGCAGCTCTTCTGATAAATGCAATGAGAATGAATGAGTCCTGACAAATTCACTTTTTTTCAGGTGATTAACGCATGTGCTGGTTTGGGAGCACTCAAAGATAGCAGACATGCTCATCAACGGATCATTGAAAGTGGTTTTGAGTCTGATGTCTTTGTGGGGTGTAGCCTCATTGACATGTATTCAAAATGTGGGGGCATTGACAATGCTTGGAGAGTGTTCAACAAGATGCCACCACACAATGTGGTCACTTGGAATGCCATGATATTGAGACTTGTGAAATGTAGGCAAGGGTACAAGGCACTTGAACTATTTTGACAAATGCAACAGGAAACTGTGTGGCTGGACTCTGTTACTTTCATGGGGGTGCTGAATGGATGTGCCAGCATAATTTGAACTTGAAGATGGCAGGTGTGTTCATGAGCACATTGTTAAAATGTTACGTTGTCAGATATCTTTGTGGAAAATAGCCTTATTGCCATGTATATGAAATGTGAGAGCATGCAGGATGTATGCAAAATGAGGGAGCATCTCAAATGTGGTCTCTTGGAATGCCATATTTGGAGAATGTGCCATGCATGGGCATGGTAAGGAAGCTCTTAAACAATTTGATTTGATGAGGGACGAAGGTGTACAGTTAGATGATGTTACTTCTGTTTGTCTTCTGTCAGTTTGTAGCCATGCAGGTTTGGTGGATGATGGCATGTACTGCTAGTGAAAGTGTTGTAATGGCAGACAAAGGAAACAGATGTGAACAAACTCCTGGATTGAAGTGAACAACAAGGTGCATACATTGGTAGTAGATGGTCAGGACCACCCTCAGGCGACTTGAATCATGCAGAATTGAAGAGACTGTCAGGGCTCATGCATGATACAGGGTGCATGCCGTGCACTAAATTAGTGCTGCATGATGTGGAAGAAGAAGACGAAGAAGAAGGGTGCTTCATTTGTGTCACCATAGCAAGAAATTGGCTATTACACTGTGGCTCATGAAACATAACTCCTTGTACTCCACTCCGACCAATCCAGCATTCAGGCCCTCACAAGTAGGCTGACAAGTCTTTGTAGTTTATTATTGACTGTTAAATGGGGAAGACCTCAGGCAATTTGGAGTTCATGAAAACTCATGCTGTCAGGAAAGGTTGTGATGTGCTTGGCAGGTTCAAAACCCATTGAATCCAAAATATAGTGGAACTATACAAGATTTGAAGTTGATTTGGAAGATAATGGCATCCCTCGCTTTGGCAAAGGCAATGGCACCAGCTTTGCATAATTATCCTTAACCCAGCAATGAGGTTTTACAGTTATGAGCAGGCATCTAGCTGTGTGCACTCCCTGATGTGCTGTAACAGTTGCATACGGAATGGGATGTCAAGGTGGGAGGCAGAGTGTGCTAATACAGGAGCACAAATAGTCCATTTGTTACCAGAAATGGTTTGTGTTAATATCAGATCTGTCTATCACAGTTGTGAGCAGGCTCTGTTGTGAGCTACCTTCTGTCATTTGTGAGTGTAGGCCAAAATATCTGCAATATTCAAGAATTGCAATTCTCTCTGGTGCTTCAATATTATGCTAAATGGTCTCTGCAGTATAAAGTGGTTGTTATTGCTTTTCCTGTGCACCCAGAAAATGTACCCCACTTTTATGTCTTTGTGCTGGGGCTTGTGCTGGGATTATTTCCAGGTGTTGCTGTAGAGTTACTATGGACACTAGTTGGTGGTAAGGTTCAGTTTGTGGAGGCCACTGCAATGCTTGGAAAGGGGGACATACATTTGACAGGACAGCTAGGAGATGTCATCAAAGAATCATCACAAATTGATCTGACCTGGGTTTATCATACAAACTGCAGGATTTGTAGATTCAAACAGCTTGCTTTGCTCCTCTTCTTCATGAGAAAGTCTGTGTAACAGACTGCCTAAAATGGAGGTTTATCCTTAGCACTTGCAGACAACAAGTCTTGCCAATCTGTATGATAGCCATATGAACTCGGAGCATGCGCAGTTTGTTAATCTGGGGTGTAAAAATTTGTGAGATTTCTAATTGAATCAGTTTCTCAGAAAAAACTGTTGTATTTGGACCTTGATTCATGCCTTATTCTGCTGGGACTTTTGTGCAGAGGCAGCAGACATTGTAAAGCTTCTGATACTGAAAAAAGGATCCACTTCCTCTAGACCATTATTGCAGGACTGCACATGATGCAATCTTGGACTTTTGTGTTGGGACACCTGACCATCTGCCTCATCTTTGAATCGATGCTGCAGAATTCACCAGAACAAAAGGCCACTTTTGGTTTGCTGTTGCTCACTTATCAAGGTTTTGTGACTATAGTCTGTTCATGTACAGACTTTGTGGACTTTTGACATTACCTCTAGGAATGTGGCCTGAACCAAAACTCAGAAGCAAACCTCTTTTTCCTTCTGCAATGCCTACCAAAGATTGCAACCTGAAAGCAAATGCTCGCAATTTGTCCAACTCATCACCAACATGCGCAACAGAGTGATGAAGTGGGAGGGATCGGACAAGGCACCGTGGAACAATGAAAAGAAATATTTTCTTGCTTCTGTTTGTTCGAAACTGCCGCTGATGCACACACTTCTTGTTGGTATATCCGATCCTTGGCCGCAGACCGTTCAAAGACAAAAAGAAAAGTGCCAAGATGAAGATGCCAGAGGAAGGTCGAATTTGTATCGATGATAGACCACGGCCGAAGAACCGCTTAGACTGGCTCATGAGGCTGTCAATCTGACAAGCGGCAGTAGAAGACTTTGCAGCAGAGATCGCTGGCCGCGACACAAAAATTCTCACCCTCTGCACACACAATCCCCCTCCTGTCTGCGTCATCAATGAGTTTCGGGCGGGCATCTGTCGAAGAGAATGGCACTGCCACTGGTGTGTTCTTCGAACCTACGGTTCCATTCTTCAAAAATTGAACAGGCTCTCGTTGAACAGAGGGTTTCATATCGATCTAGAACGGAGCTGCTGGTCGAGCTGCAACATTGAGTGATGAGACGGAGAGAGTCACAATACACACTCGGTCAAATCCTGATTCATATCACATCTTCTGAGGCGAAACAGGATGCGCGAAAGATTCAAGTCTAAAGCGGCTAGGCAGCACATATTGAGAAGCACTTCTGTTTTGTGAGCTGTGAGTATACTAATGGACCGGTGGGGGAATTGAACTTCACAAGGCCTGCAGCGCCATTTTTGACTGACGCTGCAAAGCTCATCGACAGTACCAAGACATTCATTTTTTATTGCAATGTTTTATCTCTCCCTTCTATTTCTCTTTCCTTCGAGGTTTCCTCCTGCCAGAAATTGTTGTGCTTGTCATATGGATCATTGTAGTTTGCCAAATGAGTTAGTCCAAACTATTTCGTCTTTGATGCTTCTGCAAGCTGCTGCCTAGAGCTTAGCACATGGTATTATACATGTGTTAATGACTCGGAAGCTATCATGACTTTGTATTCACTCATAAGCTGCATGTATTTCTGAGCATGAGAAGTGCAACTTAGATGCATGAAGCTGATTCCTTCAAGAGACGCTTCAGTCCTTGTCAGATTATATGTAGTGATCATCCTTCAAGCGCACCAGCAGCTGATCAATAAGCACTTAGATGCTTCTCTAGACTTACGCTGTAGGGTTTGTTCACTGTCTTGTCAGCAATGCATCCGATGATGACAGAGTGCAGTAAGGTACTGAAGAACACAGATTTCAGGAAAGTCTTTCTTTGTGGAATGAAAAGTTCTGTTTCGAACTCAATTTGCTTACTTATTGAAACACTCGACATGTATTGGACATTTCACAACCTCCAAATTCAAAGAAATCATATAGAGGTGCTATCTGGAAGGGTGACAAGCTTATTGATGGTGTCCTGGAGACTCTTGATATGCTGCATGCAATGGCAAGCTCTGTTACCATCACACTGCACCTCTGGCAGGATTTTTTTACAGACTCTCAAGTTTGCACTTTCATGCACACTTGTGACTCCATAGTTTGTGCAAAATTTGATCTTTCTGCATGAGCTTGAATTTGGAATTTTTCTTTCCTGAGATGCAACATAAGAATGAGCTTCTTGGGCTTTGTGGGGCAGAAGATTGGTGCTTGTGACCAATAACTCCAGCAAATCAAGGAAGCAGTATGGAAAGAAGTTTGAGTCACTTGGTCTCAACTTGTCTGAGCCTTGAGGTATGTGTCTAACAGAATTCACTGTAGTTCTTGGGAGACCTTACTGACGATATAGGCATGTTTCTTTGATTGCATGGTCTGTTTCTTGGGTTCTGTCCCATTTGACTCTGGTGAGAGCATCAATGTGCTTGCTGCGGTGCAGGAGGAGATATTTGAATCATTCTTTGCAGCAGCTGCATACTTGAAACCAATCACTTCCCTTCTGACAAGAAGGCAGAGGCATTATTCTGTCTGGAGATGAACAGCTGAATTTGGGTTCTCCTTCCTGAAAACAAAGGGATGGGAAACAGTTTTAATGGAAACCATTCTAGCTGGGGAATTGGCTAAAACCATTCACTCATTTTTAACATATTATTTCACAGGGGGATTTGAATGTATACAAAGTCTATGTTGTTGGTGAAGCTGGAATCCAGTTGGAGCTCAAGCAAGCTGGCATCAGTTACATTGGAGGCCCTGTACTCCTCTCTCCTGCCTGGCCCCACTTATCTTTGCTAATTACTTTAATATGGGTGACTGCTCTAGAGTGTCTCTAGTTTTCATCACATGTATCCCTGTGAATTTCTGTTTTCAACTGTTATGGAGGTTGTGCCAACAAGCATAGTCATATTCAAAGGTTTCAATCTGATAGCTGTGGCTGTGTGTGTACATGGGTTGAGGGACTTCCAGAAAGACAGGGACAAAAAAATAGACCTGGCACCAGTCATTTCATGCAGCATGACCAAGATGTAGATTGTCTGCCCTTTCTCATCTTGCCCTCATGTACATGCATTGTAGGATGCTGTCATAGCATGTGTCAACAATGGTCTGGTGTCTGGTGTTGTTGCTGTGACCTTGGGTTATCTGCTGAGCTGGTGAGCTAAGGCTCTATAAACTTCTTCCTAGTGAGAAGAATGGGAATGGTTGGCTTTTGGTTTCTGTTTTACTCTTACTGTGGTGGAAAAAATGGTCCTGGGTGCAGGTGGGAGCAGTGGTTGTGGGACTTGAAAGGAACATTGTTTACTACAAACTTCAGTGAGTCTATGTGCTCCTTTCTGGTGTTTTCAAGTCATATTTGGTTGTTGACTTGTTTTGATGCTCATCATACAAGTACGCTTGTTTCATGATGGATCCTACGCCAGGGATTGGAAGGAGAAAATTACAAGCATGTGCAGGAGAGCAGCAGTGGTAGTTGCTGGTGAATGGACAGAGCATGATTTAGTCATAGCATCCCTGTCTCAGAGAAAGTAGATTGTGACAGAACAAAGTTCACTTTACAAGTATTGGACTTGTCTTCTTGGTTTGGCTGCGATAATCTTGACTGGTTATAGGGTTGGATTGTTGGGCAGGTATGCAACTCTCTGTGTGCAGGAGAATCCTGGTTGTTTGTTCATTGCGACCAACTGTGATTCTCTCACTCATTTGACTGATGCCCAAGAAGGGGCAGGCAATTATTTTTGCTTATAAAATCATGAATACTTCTTCACTTGTTGTGCTCTAACCTCAAACTGAGGTGCCTCTGACAGACATATTGTTGATAAGCATGTGAACAGACACCCAGTTGGGTCTCAACTTCTGTCGGTCATTTTGTAAATTGAAGAGTAAATGCTGAATGTGCCTGGGGAGTGTATAAAATTGCAGTCCCAGATAGAGATATCAACTTTGCTTGTTGAGATTTTTGAAATGGAAGGGAGGGAACCAAGGTACTCATGTCAGGGCTAAGGACTGAGAGGGAGGATGAATTAGGAGGGGGAGCCATGGTGGGAGCAATAAAAGGTTCCACAAAGAAAGAGCCACTTGTACTGGGCAAGCCCTCAACATTTATGAATGACAGCCTTGCTTCAGAGTATGACCTCTTTTCTTACTTCCTCACCTCTGGCTCCATGTTTCTTTCTTGATTTTGCACACAGCTTTGTGATCCCAGCAGGTGAAATGACCATACGTTGATGCCTGCCTGTCTGCTAATCATGGCCAGCTGACAACTATCTTCTGCATGTCTCACCTCTGATCCTTCCTCTCTGTTTGCTTTGATGATCTTTTGCATTGCTTACTCATAACCTTCTTGGCTGGATCCAGCTGTTGTGGATGCTGTAGAGTATTTATCAAGTATACTGTATTCATGTAACACGTTGCATGTGAATGCTGAGACCAATGCTTTATCATGACAGATTATTGGTCAACCTGAGAGCATTTCTGAATTTGTGGCATCTTCAATGAGAATTCACTCTGGAAAACACATTGACATGCAATTTGAAGTCTTGCACATTAATCTGTACCAACCTTAAGGCTGAAGTTGCAGGATATTGTGTAGTGTGTGTGAGGTCTCCTTATGCTCGTGTTGTCTCCTTCTTTTGCAGATTTACAATCAGCACATCAGAGATCTGCATGGTGGGTGATAGGCTGAATACTGATATTCTCTTTGTACAGAATGGTGGCTGCAAAACTCTGCTTGTTCCTTCTCGTACTTCACCACCAACTGTGCTTATGTTTCAGATCCTGAGTATTTCCACTTCTCTGTAGGAATAGGGATTTACACACACACACACATACAGAGATTGTTTCTTTGTCCTGTGTTTGCGTGTGGGTTCCCATAGCTGTTATCTTTGGTGCTTTGTAGGAGTAACAATTCTGGAGACACTTCAAAGCCCCAACAACTTCATCCAAATGGATGCTTACACAACCAGTTATCTGATAAGCAACTAGTAAGTATACCAGGGGATTGGGCTTCCATCAACTCTTTGTGACAAATAATTATTCCGGCCATGGCTTCACAACCATTTGGGATATTTGCTCAATCAACCAACAAGGCCATCTAGATGCGAAGTTATATGCAACCCACAGTGCATTTCAAGATGCAGCTAAATGCTGGTGCTTTGAGTTCTGCCTATCACCATTACCTGTTCTCTGAAATGTGACGATGTGTGTTCCACAATTTAAGGTTCCAACTCAGTGGCTTTAAGTTCCACAAGGAGACCGACTAGGTCTTTGAAGTAAAGAACAGGCTTGTGTGGTCAGTGTGGTGGAACTACAGCACCATTGATCATTGGTGCACAACTGGAGAGGAATATGAAGTTGGGCGCTGGAGACTTGTGATTCAGAAGATTTGTGATCTATTCTCAGGTTTTCCAACTATGATCATTTGCACCTGTTGTGTGCATGGGCCACCCAGGTATAGATCTCATCATCGATCATTTTGAGTTTTTGGCAAGTACTTTGAAGCATTGTTATATTAGATAAAATCTATGACAATGATTTATTGGGATTGAGTAGGAATGATACAACTTCTAGAAAATAATTTAAATCATCTTCGATAGTTTATGGTATATGTTCATGCCTTGATATATATATCTATTTGTAACTCCACTAGAGAGCTAGATCCATGTAGATGATAAATCGAAGCTTGAGTAAAAATCTGCAGCACAGGTAATGGACACCAAATCCATTACGTTATTATCCTCAGAGGCTTTTAGCAATCAGCAGTGGCTTGGCATGCAATGGCTCTTGCCCTGCATGGCAGGCTCAAACAGAATCATAAGAGAAGATGAAGTTGTGTAACTTGGTTGGGTACTTTGAATGCAAAAATGAGTACGACAAAAAAATTTGACAGCCTTGTTGATCTCCAGCTTTCATTTACAAATTGATTCCCAATTCAAGCCAAAATTGTAGCCCCAAATATTACACAAAATTAGCAAGACTTCCCTCTGGACAGAGCCAAACAAAGGGAAGAAAAACAAAGAAATTGAAAAGAAAAGGTGCTCAATTTTTTTGCAAAGTCTCTTCCCTCTGGGCAGACTAGGCGACACAGGAAGAAAAACAAGGAGTTCAAGAAAAACCAAGACAAGGAGAAAAACCAGTCACTCAAAATCTTTGCATAGAATGACCTGTTCTGAAGATTTTGGGAAAACCATTTCAAGAACTAAAATTTTTCTAAAGAAATTTCCCAACTTCAGTTTTGCAAACAAATCTAGGGAAAAGGAATTTAGGGACTTCAAGAGATGAAACTGTCGATTTATAAAATTGATCTAATCCATTAAATTCGGACACATGGATGTTTAAATGCGGAACAACTGCAATGCACCATCGCTGCTAATTTATTTCCGAAACTCGTCACTGGACGTCATGTTTTGACCCTTGGAATTACGAGATATATTTGAATTGACCCACTATCTCTTTCTTTCTTTCTTTCTTTGATTACATACTGATCAAAGTTTTCGGAGGTTAGGAGTTGACAAAACGATTTGTCTTGATGTTTTATCTTCAATGTCAATGCCTACAAAGGTGCATCTGTAGATCAGCTTTCTATCCAGGTTATAGTGCGGCCTTGAATGTTAGTCAGTCAGAACTCACTCACTCGTTTAAATTTTCAATCTAATTTCAGCCTTCGCCTACCAACCCATCCTCAAGACGTGTTGAAATTTACTTGGTTGCAAGGAGGCTCTGAAGTAAAAGTAGATTTCAAGTCACTGCAGTCTCGCAAGTGCAGGGTTTGCAGCTACAAGCGACTTAGTGGTAGTAGAGCTCTGAAGTGTTTGTATTTGTGGCGTAGAAGACATGATTCCGGTGGTGAAGTCTTTTAGTAGCCTCTTAGTTTGGCAATTGTGATTGAGACTAGAAATTTGAGCTTTACAATTGCGTGACACTGTGAGAAATTTCACTGAGACTCCTTTTACAGTGTTTTGTCAACTACCCAACAACTTTCCAACTGCCGGAAGGAATTAAATTCTCAGAGTGTATATATACTGCTAGACGCGAGCTCTCCATCGCATTCGCAGTTGTGATCGAGCTCAGTACGGTTGTGTCTTCTTCGCCCAGACTCTCTCGTTCAGCGCTGTGATATAATCTGGATTTGTTCTTGATTCGCTACTCTAACAGTACAGCAGCAGTTTCAGTACTTTTCAGAGGGACCTGCAGCGATGGCAGCGAGATTCTTCGGCAAGGGAGTTGTAGCATTGGGTCTGTGCCTGTTGGTCATGATGGCAATGACAGCTGATTAGGCCAACGCCGCGACGTGCAACCTCGCTTCGCTGATGCCTTGTCTCCCGGCAGTGGAAGGAGCGCACCCTCGTGCTCCGTCTGCGAGCTGCTGTCGTGTCGTCCAGACCGTGGACAAAAACTGTCTCTGCGCTCAGCTCAAATCTGGAACTTATCCAAAGCAAATGATTGAGAACGCGCTGCTGCTCCCAAAGAAGTGCAAGCGTACCAACCTCGCAGGTTTCAGATGCGGTGGTGAGTACCTATGAATTCTTTCAAAATCCAGCATTGCTGAAGCCCAATACAAACCTGTGACATTCATGAGAAGTTAGAACTCGTGCGCTACACTATAGTTCTACTGCACATGAGTCGACGTTGGTCCAGATTGTGGATGCTTGCACAGACCACCGTAGTTCACAATGTATAAGACACTAATCCATCTTCTTTTGAATATTTGATTCTTGAAAGTCCTAAGTTCGCACCTCTGATTTCATTTTCTTGACCTGCTTAGACATTATATGATCGGACTTTCTCTAATCTCGTCTTCTAAAGTCCTTGGGTTTCGTGGATTCATGTGCAGCATATACCATTCCACATTAAGCGCATAATTCTCATACATTGCCGGGAATAAAAGAATTGCTCATGCAAGAACTGTGAAACAGTCCGGTAACTGCATCAAGAAAATGCTTCAAGTGACTGATGGAGCTGGCTTAGAGTTCTCTGCATGGTGAGGCTTGAAGCTGTACACAACTGTGTTTGTTGATGTGCTGGAAGCTGATCAATAGATTGTTCCACCTGCATCTATCTACAAATAAAACAGTGCTCACACTCCACCTACTGACTCATCTTGAGATGTGGGTGATGCAAGGAGTTACATACTTCAGTTGTTTGTCAAATTGCAGCTGAAATTCTTCCAGGGCTAAAGCATGATTGGGTGCCTCAAAGTACTATTCCAAATGACTCTTTTCCATACTGCCTAGTAGTCCTGACCAAAGTACTTAATTGACGCCAAGTTAAAATAAGAACCTAATGGAATTTGAATGATATAAAATCACCATGGACATACATGATAGCAACTATCTAATCTTTTTAGTTTCATTCTAGATTTGGATATGATCACATCAAGTACTGAATTATGATTGGAGTTGTCCTTCTCATTTGGTGCTACTCATGTTTTCCTCCTCCTGGCATGAATCTACTCATGCACACTGATTGATCATCAGAAACTTGTTGATCAGAAGCTTTTAAAAATAACATTGTTACCAAATTGTCCACAATATGGCTTGAAGTTGAAAATTGAGCTTGAAGCTTGAAATTGAGCAAAATCTTGGGTTTTGGAAGAATAATCTCGAGATATAATTATTAAAGAGACAGCCGCTTAATTTATTTTTCCAGCTCGGCCTTGGTCACCGACTTTGTCACTAAAGTCGAACTTGTTTGGCTTGTTCCATTATATCTCCTCAAGCTTTGGTGAGAATGGGATGTTGTGAGTGCAAATGGTTGGTGGGTATCATTGTGTACTAAATCTCAAAATTTGACACAAGATTTCTTTGAAAACATGTTTCACCAAAAATGATTCCTTAAAGAGCTCTCATTTGTCATCAACACAAAGCCTCCATGTAACCTATTGGAATCCATCAGCTTTTAAAGTTTATAAGAATGAACTAAAAGGCACAAATAAAAGTCAACAAACATCAAAGTAAATGCAAACATGAATCAAGAAACATAACATATGGGTGTTAGGTATATGGATGAAAAAAGATTAACATTTTCATTCACAACAAAAAAAATTGAAATATTATATTGTATATCAAAATGTATATTAATAAATATAACAATAAATTGGCATGCCACTATTGAGTCTAATTCCAATGATGATGATAACATTGGAGCTTATATAGAATAAATGCTTATGCAATCCTCTAATCATTTCATGTTACCAAAATTGATTTTATTTTTGAATTTGCTTTGAATTGAATGAAAAGGTGTTTTTTAGAATTTTTATGATGAAAGTGACATATTTTCAATACCTTGTACACCAATTTGCATTTCATTTTTCTTCAATTGAATTAAAGTGCAATTCAGTTAAACCTGAATTGAATTAATTAAATTTTGAATTGAATTAAGTTGAATTTAAATCATAGTCAATATATATGAATTTCATTCAATATATTTAATTCAATTCAATTTTAATTGCATTTAATGTCATTCAATATTTCTATTCAAATGAAATTTTTTCATCATTTTGCTGTCAATAACAATATGTAACACCATGAAGCCCAAGTTAAGGTTGGTGGCAATTATTAAAGAGTTCTCCTTTTCTTATCTTTTCATTAGTTGAATATCCATAACAATTCAATCACAATATCAAGAATGACATATGGGTGCAGACACAATATAAGGAGCCATGGGCTATAAGGTTAAAGTCCTTTTCAAGTATTGCATTTGTAACATAACATTCTTATGTTGGTCAATTTTTAAATTTTTTGCATTTTTCATACCCAATTTATAGTTGTGTTTTGAATATAATTATTTTTTATTATATTTTGGTCTATATCATTTTATATATAATATATCCATGCTTTAAATAACACAAAAATGAATAACTTTTGTTAAAGACACATTTTCAAAATTCAAAATTCTCAAGGTCAAAAACACATTTAAAATAAATATGTTAGGTGTAGTCACACTAATAGGAGGTTTAGGGTTTAGGGTAATGCAGGTTTAGTTTTTCATGTTTTAAAATTATAATTTAAATTGGTGTTGAAAATATAAGATTTTTTACTATAATAAAGTTCATAATATATCATTGAAACATATGAATTAATTTGAAAAAATCTAATGAATAAAAAACTTTCAAAAACATTCATTAATCATTGTAACGTGTGTTTTTTTAACATTAAAAAGATTTATAAATAGACTTCAAAACTTTTGAAAATTACATATATTTTGAAATTTTTTATATAAACATTGACATGATAATATTAAAAAATAATTTATTTTTTTTGAAATTAAAAAAAAATCTAAAACAATTCCCCCAAAAGCAATTCCAAAAGCATGCAAGTGTGACTCATGTTATCCATTTGCACCATGTTCAAATATCTTTTTGAATGAATTTTATCAATTTGAAATTCTTTAAAAAAATAAATCATTAATGTTAAGATCCTTTTCAATTAAAAAAAGAATGATGTACATTTAATATAAAAAAACATTTGAAAAAAAAACTATTGTAATAGTTGTTTTGAACATGCAAAAAGATTCTTGAAACATTATCAATTTGCATCAAGTTTTGAAAAATGAAACTTTGTAAACAATAGAACTTTAAAAGGAAAAAAAATTAAAAATTTAATTTATTATACTCCTCTTGTGATTTTTCAAAGATATAAAATTACAATTTTACGCATTGTGACACACCTTGTGACTTCTTTTATTGTGTTTGCACCCATATACAAAAATCATTATATTCTTAATTACAATATGTGTGCAACTATTTATTGATTAACAATTGAAAACGAAACACCAAGAAAAAAGAACAAAAATGTACTACAATCTCTCTACTCTCTCTACACCCAACCTTAGGGTCAGAGAAGTTGCCACATACTTTACGATCCACCCCTATGAGCTATTTAAAAATAACTTCAACTCACTCATAAATAAGAGCTGAACATCCTATACCAATGAGATGAATATGACATGCAATCCAAAAGTTATGTGCATGAAGCACAAATATCTAAAATAAGAGTACCTTGGTATAAGTAACTTACGTGTAGGAGAGGAGAGGCCTTCCGTGATTTGAGATCTGTGCCCGAGGCCGGTGGGCCAAGGGAACAAGTCGAAAATCACAGAAGGGCCTGCACTGAGATCCTTTTCCTAAGTAAAGCACTGCCTAAATTTTTTCACTTTTTAGAAATAGTGACAGGCTGGCTGGTACTTTCCGCTCGTCAGAAGATCCCCGTACAGCCTGGCTGCTACCTTCCACCGCAGCAGATCCCGCTTGCTGAAAACAGGTTTCTTCATGTAGGTAAGGGAGCTGAAAATACAAAGCAAAAATCCAAGCAGTGCTTTACTTTACAGGAAGTTGAAATCCAACATATTTGAGCATAGATAGAAAAAGGTGTAAGATCCCTCCCACCCTTTAGGAGTAGGCGTAATTCCGACTCTTTTCTAGAGGAACCTAATGAATCTGTAGTTAGAGTTCCATATTGAGAGGTGTTTTTTCCATTCAGATTATTAGAAATGTGCAGCTCGAATTCAAAGAGTTAGAGTTGCGCTTCGCTGATTCTTGTTCTTCTTCTTGCATGAGCCTTTCATGTATCCTTGTTTGAAGTTTTTGGTACGAAAGGATCTTGCATGAGCCTTTCACGTATCCTTGTTTGAAGTTTTTGGTACGAAAGGATCTTGCATGAGCCTTTCACGTATCCTTGTTTGAAGTTTTTAGTACGAAAGGAACTTGCATGAGCCTTTCAAGTATCCTTGTTTGAAGTTTTTGGTACGAAAGGATCTTGCATGAGCCTTTCATGTATCCTTATTTGAAGTTTTTGGTACAAAAGGATTTTGATTTCAGTGTGTAGATGATGGTGGTGGTGGTGGTGGTGGTGCAGAAGGGTTTTTGGAGCTTCCAGTGATTTTGGTGGAACTTGTTGAACATGCGTGAGAAACTTTTGATTGAAAACTGTCCAGAGAAGAAATAATAACCACCCACCTAAACTCTCCGAGAAGAAACTCTCCTGTGGAATCTCGAGAAGGAACCCTGTGAATTCTCAAAACCGTGAAGGAACCTGTGAACCTTAAACAGGAATCTCAATAAGGAACCCTGTGAATTCTCAAAAACGTGGAGGAATCTGTGAATCCTCAACAAGAAGAGACTTGTGACAATACCCATTATTTCGGCAAGAATGGAGAGAAAAACAACACACCTGCATCCCAAACTCTCACAAACTGTGTTCGACTCTGATTCCAAACTCCAAAAGCAGAGAATGCTTGAATTTGATCACAATCTCTTCTTCCATACCACAAAGCAGAGTGAAAATGGGAAAACAGATTCGCATCCTGGCTGCCAACAGCTTGTCTTAATTGCACAAAATTCACGACCCTACCAAAAATTGTAACCCGAAGAAATTCGACCGGGTAGCAGCCAAACACAGTAGCTTTGTGAAGAAGAAGTACTTATTTTAGCAATGCGCGCCAAACCCTAAAACTCGAGCTTTCTGTTGTTCTTCAACGAGGTACGCGGAGTCTCTGTCTTTGCGACATCTTTGCACGCATTTGCGCGCAGCCGGGAGTTAGGACTAGTGGATCGGATCAGTGGAATTGGATCCGTGTGTTGAGTTGAGGACGGGATGGATCCGGATCAATTGTCGAAGGCGTTCGTGGAGCACTACTACTCGACATTTGACAGCAATAGGCCCAACCTGCTGGGGTTATACCAGGAGAGTTCGATGCTGTCGTTCGAGGGCGAGAAGATCCAGGGAGCGCAGAACATCAGCAACAAGCTCAGCAGTCTGCCGTTCCAGCAGTGCAAGCACAATATCTCTACCGTGGATTGCCAGCCGTCGGGTGCCGCTGGCGGTATGCTGGTGTTTGTCAGCGGCAATCTGCAACTACCAGGCGAGGAACACGCTCTTAAATTCAGCCAGGTACGCTGTTTTCCGAGCCAGAAAGCTTCGTGTTGTCACGCTCGTGGTGAGGATTCTGTCTGTCTGTGTGTCTGCCCATGATCCTTGCGTCATTCATATTCTTTCTTACTTGCAGAGCTTGTTCTGCTTGCTTGTCTGTCTGTGCATGGTCCTTGCGTCATTCTTCTTCTTTAGCAGAGCCTGTTCTGATTGTCTGTCTGTCTGTGTATGGTCCTTGTGTCATTCTTCTTCTTTCTTATTTGCAGAGTTTGTTTCGCTTCCTTGTCTGTCTGGTTGTGTATAGTCCTTGCATCATTCTTCTTCTTTCTTCTGTGTAAAACAAATTCTGCAGGAAGTGCATGGAGAGTTGTGTGGCCCCTTTCCAAGGACTAAATGCAGGAGATGTGTAGTGGTGATTCTGCAAGAGAGTCTTCAAGCTTTGGAAACTTTACAACTGGGATTCTGTTGTTTTGTGTTTGTTGTGCAGATGTTTCACCTGATTCCAACACCACAGGGAAGCTTCTATGTCTTCAATGACATCTTCCGCCTGAATTATGCATAGCTCTTGTTGCTTTCTTTCTTTCTTTGTTGCTGCCAAACTATTCCGGTGTTCCTTCTTACAGAGAGATCCTGAATTGCTGCCTGATGCTTGTTGTTGGAACTTGGATACAGAAACAATGATTCTACTCAAAAGATGATGTGTCATTGCAATGATGCAGGGCTCATATCAGTGGGGATAATTTTGTTTGTTTTGAACTTCTATGAGAGAGACAGAGAGACAAAGGCTATGATGGTGTCTCTTCCCAGTCGAAAAATGTGAAGCAGAGTTGTCTATTCCTCTTGACAAGAGCATAATACAATTGGTTCTTGAATTGTGATCACAAGCATTCTGTTTTGTTGCTGCATTTTGCAATGCCATTGTCCAGATTTTTTGTGATGCATGGCAGCTGTTTGGTGTGTTTCATTGGAGACGATTGCTGATTGCAGTTTCCAGTCATGGGAGACTTAAAAAAGTCAGAGACAAACAGATAAGCTGTTTGTGTAATATAACTGGTGTCATCTGTTTTGCAATCATGTAAAGTGGAAATGAATGCAAGTGTTGTGCATGGGCTGAAGGCTACAAACTCTAGGAATTGGGCATTGTATTAGAGCAGACCTTAGCTATGCAGGTGCATACTACTGTGTTGTGAGTGTCTGAAGCATACTTTGCTGATGGTTTTGGGTCATGTAATAGTGTCTCTTAGCTGAAGTGTCTGCTATAGAAGACATCCTGAAAATACACATTGCTAAACATGTGACGTGTTCTGTAGAACGAGCAGAGCATTCATTCTGGGGTATGAAGGTTGGAGCTTGTATGCTGGTAAGCTGCCTGGCAAGCTTGTTCCAACCATTCTGTGTTCCTGTGATAATTGTGTTGTTTCAATGGGGTTTTTGGAAGTTGAGCCTGTGAGTTTGAGGTCTTGAGGATTTTCCCTTTTTGTGTCTTAGAGCTGTGTCTTGAGGGTTGTTTGCAGTTATGGAAATAACACAGCATATTATATGTGGCTTATTCTGGAGGTACATGCACTAGCATGGCAAGTGGTGGTTGTTGTAATCCCACGTGGGCTGGTCTCAGGATGAGAAAGATGAGGAGGAACCTTTTCATTGTTCACATTTGCACATGGCAATCTCAAGGTCACAAAGTGTGGAAAATACATTGTGTTTTGAAATCCAGGAGCTGTTGTGAGTGGGCTTTAGGTCCTTGATGGTGGTGAAGATATATTAAGCTAAGCCTATCCTCGAATTCCTGCGTCTGAATGTTTGAAAAGCTCTGGTGAAAAGGTTCTCATGACTACTGTCAGCATTTTAACATCACATTTTTCAGCATCTTAAAGAATTGTATCCAGATTATCATCACAAATGGAAAAATTGTTTTCAGTGACAAAGTCACACCCATAGAAAGAAAGAGGTTGGGCCTACTAAAGAAGAAAAAGGACTGACTGATTGCATTTGGCCCACCAAATGAAAGCTTTAATTTTAGTCATTGATTTGATACTAGAAGATACACATCCAGAGATGAAATGCAAAATGGTCTGGAACAAAAGAATTTCTCAATGCCTTTTTATGGAGTGAGTGAATTGAGTCACAAGTTCTACATATTGAAAGTTTGCTTTTCTTGCAGACTGCTGCGAGATCTGTGGTATTCCTGATTTTAGGCAGGTTGTATACAAGCAGGATTTCTATATTGTGGGTTTTTCCTGGACTAACTGGCCATTGATGGCCCATCAGTTCTTATCACAAAGGGGAATTTCTGTTTAACACATCAGATGTCAAGTTTGTCAAGTTTTTAGCAAAGAAATCAATATATTCTTTAGTCAATATTGAATTGCAAAAGTACTATCAAGATATGGGGAAAATACAATGCCTGATTTTGATAGTATATCAATTGCTGACACCAGGTAACAAGAAGCCAACCCTTGTTGACAAACTGCCCAGGAATGGTGAATGAGTAGACTTGAATATCTCTTCCAAATCACCCTGCATCTGTTGGAAACAATCCATTAACATATGGTACCTGGCACCTGCTCTACAGGAAAATGTAGCCACCATCACAATCTGTGATGTGAACAGGGCTGTCTTGAGAATCAGCAGACAGAATGGAATTCTATTCCTACAGCCTTTTTCTACTTCCCACTCTCCAGTCAAGTGATGATTTCAAGAGAATGATTGGGAAATGCATGGTTAAGTGGAACTCCAATGAAGGTGTTCACCTGTTGCAACATAGAGGAATCTGCACAACAACCAAGATTTCAGCATCACCAATAAAGTCAAGACAGTTTCTGTGTATTAAGTTTCTTATGTACCAACACATATGATAGCATCATTCTCCACTCTAGATTCTTTTGTTGTGAAACATCAAGCATCATCTGTTGTTCCTGACATCTGTAAGGCCATCCCAATCAGTGACTGTCGGCCTAGATTAAAAGGCTTGCAGCTGATATGGCATCAATTATCTATGAAGGGACAGGAATACTAATGATAGAAGTAGCCACATCCTCATGAGGTGAATCGAGTGAACAGAACTGTACCTCAACATGGAATGTTGTTGAAGTGGTTAGCCCAATATGGGTTTGTTGCTCCTTTGCACCCTCAACAACTCCCTTGCTTATGAATTACACTGCCTTCTATTCAGTGCCAGCTACTCAAGGTGGACATAGTTATGACCCACAGTTAATTCCTGATACAGCAGCCATGCGATACACCCCTTTAGCTTTGATTACACTAAGATATTATGTGAAAAGAAAACACTTGTGCTCATGATTGTATTCTAACCAAGGTTCAGTTCAAGGAAAGCTAAGAAGCTAAACCTTCAGCCAAAGAGCTGCAATATTTCAAACTGAATTCTACACTCTGTGTGTCTCTTTACCAGTTTCTATTTGTTACCTGCAGAAGGATGTACCCTGCATTGACTACGCTTGGCAACCACCTCAGTGTAAAAGTCTCGCTCACCATACATGTCCCTGTTACTCACAAACCATTACTGAGCTGTTAAGTAAATGAACAAGAAATAAACCAGAACACGGAAACTCTGTTAACTGTTGCAAATAAGTCTCAACAACCAAACATGGAAAGGACATGAGGACTAAGATGTAGATTTCACAGAGATTAGTGTCTTGGTTAGTGATTACCCTGGCCAATCAAAGATGCTTGCATCTGCAAATAATAAACCTAGAAGGCTTACAAGAAAGAAGGGAAACCAAAGTGGGAGGAAGGGGCAGAGAATTACGCAATATCAGAAAGAGAGCAGCAGCAGTTGATTCCTTTGCCTTCAGGAAACTCCAAGCAGGAGTAATGCACAATCATCTCCCTCAAAGTGTGCTTTGTGCACTTCAAATCATTGTCCCACTCTATACTCTGTGCCCACAACACAAAAGCCCCTTGTTTCAAGCCAGTCACACAAAGTGAATATATCTTCTTTTCCCCAAGGGTGCAAAGCAGGCAACCCAGAGAGCCCAAAGTACTGAGCAGTGATAGAGTTGTGGTCATCAATCTTTGCTCCTGAAGGAATAAGTTGCCAAAAAACAGGAACATATATTTTGGATTTTTCCTAATGTTGAGCAACATAAAGAATAACCACATCTAGTGAGTACTTGTGCAAGCTCACCTTCTTGACATACTCTCTCTTAACATCTTCCCAAAAGAGTTTTCCTTCACTCCTAAACACTGATGGATTCCAACAAGCTCCCCTTCCTACCATTACTGATGATGCTCCTGCAATTAATAGTGCCAAGCAACTCCACACATTGAAAGGTTAGGAAAAAAGAATTTATATAATCACAGGACTTCTGGGTTTGATGCAAATGCCCAAGAAATGAGAATGTAATTAAACACCTGAATGCATTGTCTCAGGACATTGTACTCAGACACTGTATCCCTATTGCAAAGGCCATGGCAATGCATCGAATAATTATGCCCTTGACTCATATGCAGAGATAAATTATGCATCACTCAAACTAAGACACTTAATATTATGTCAATCAGTAACAACAGATGAAAACAACCATAGTGAGATCAAAGAGAAGATGGTGCAAGTATCAGAGTAAGAGTCTACCAGTTGCATCTTTGATGCACTGGAAATCGGAGTATTCAAAGACATCACCATTGGCAATAACAGGAATGGACAAAGCTGACACCACCTCTGCAATGCCATCCCACTGTGCTGGATCCCTTGGCCTATCTGCTACCTTTCTGAAACCAAAACATAGCACGTCCATTTCTCTGCTTAGAAGCTCTTATGGATGAAACTAGATTCCAGACTCTGGACCAATGATTATCATTGCAGAACATTAACAATTGACCAAATAGTCTTCAACCAGAACCCCTTGAACTTGCAAAGACTCCAGTTTGTATCCATTATTATAACCTATGTAAGGATTTGGTCCTTACATTATGTCCACTAAACAGCTACAGGTTTGGGAAAAATTTCTATACCTGCCATGGACAGCTATTGCAGCAACTCCAGTTTTCTCAATCCGTCGAGCAAGCTCCACAGTATCATGATGAGTCTTCAACAGACGGATCTTGCAAGTCACAGGAATGTTCAAGTTTCTCTTCAATGTTGTCAAAATCTGCAGATGCAAGAGCTTGAGATAAGCAAAAGAGCATAGGAAGCTTCAAAATAATACCTTCACAAATCCTCATTCATCTTATAGTTGTTCAAGGGTGATCCTGGCTAGTGACAAAGTGAAGAACTTCCTTGTATGAGGCAT
>Ga0116227_10003325_pt1 | contig 35914 bp, 17 predicted proteins | sample S1TSphgellanicum_FD_89693 | JGI IMG/M metagenome (GOLD analysis project Ga0116227, IMG submission 89693) | Host-associated microbial communities from peat moss isolated from Minnesota, USA - S1T2_Fb - Sphagnum magellanicum MG | ecosystem: Host-associated > Plants > Peat moss > Unclassified...
ATTGAAACAAAAGATAACAAGAAAAAAAAAAAGAAAAGACGAATAGGTAGTGGTCAAAAGATGTTACAATGAGAGGAAAGGGGAGGGGGGGGGGGGGGGGGGGCGTCACAGTATAATAATATCCAAAATGGCAGGGTTTGCCTCCACTTTGCCAAACCAAATGAGCAGTGTCAGATGTAAACCCCAGACGTTACACCTAAGAGGGCTTATCCAATTCACTTTTTTTTCTTTTTTTTCTTTTTTTAAAATAATTTTTTAAATATTAATTTTTTAAATTTTGATATTGATATTGATATTTATTTTTATATTTTTTTTGGTGGGTATTAATATTTACTGCATTCTATATGTACTCATGAAAGGAACAAAGAGAGTGTTTATAAATGGAAGAGAGAGGAGAGAGAGAGAGAAAATGTGTCATAACATTGGGCAGGCATAATACCCTACATGAACCCAGGCTCAAAATCTCAACTGAACATGCATGCAAACCCTAGCTCCAGGGCAGTGGTTTTTTTTTTTGTGGGTGAAATTTCGCCAAATTTTGACCTGAAAATTATTATTTCAATTCTATAAAATTCTGAAAACAATGTGGGATTTTTCATTGGAAAAAAATGTCCCAAATTTGCAAGATTTTTTTCCAAGGTTAAAAAAAAATCAAAATTGCCAGATTTTTTTTATGATAAGTTTCAGTAGATTGCCAAGAATGTAGAAGAATTCCATTTTCTTTTTTCCTAATTTCATATCTAGTATGTAGCCAAATGTGGCTAAATCATCTTATGGATGATCAACACTTCAGCAACATACATCACAAAATTTTGGAGAAATTATTTTTAAAATTTTAATTTTTAAAAATTAATTTAAAAACCTGGATTTCCATTTTGGAGTGGATTGTTACAATTTTGCATTGTGGTCTTTACGCTTGTTAAGTAAGGCTCATGGACTCTTCACCAAATTTTCACACACATCCTCAACTCTCTCTCTCTCTCTCTCTCTCTCTCTCACCTCAGGGTCACTTAGGCCCCCTTTACACTAGGAGTTAGGCCTGAAAAAACTTGGCGCCAACTTCGAGCATTTTTGGCTTGTTGTTTGGCCACAAGTTACTAATAAATGCTAAAACATTGCCGTGTCACGATATTAATAATTAATTGCTTGGAACATTGGCCCAAAGGGTTGCAAATTGGCTTCCCAAATTCCATGATGGTATCCTTTTCTTTTTTTTTCAGCCTTGGGGCCACTACACAGCCATAAAGTTCAGCATTTATTAGTAACTTGGGGCAGATTGAAAAGTTTTTTTTTTTCCTATTTCATCCTTGACTCCTAGTGTAAAGCCCTTGGGGCTGATTTCAACTTTTGCACCAATAGGAATGCTTGATTTGAGTTGAATATTGGCCTTGACTCCTAGTGTAAAGCCCTTGGGGCTGATTTCAACTTTTGCATCAATAAGAATGCTTGATTTGAGTTCAACATTGGCCTTGACTCCTAGTGTAAAGTGGGCCTTATTATTTTGGTAAAAGCCTTGGCCCTAGGGCTTTACCCTAGAGGTAAATGGGCATGAAATAGGACACAAAGTATTGAACAAAAATTATACCTCTCTCCTTATAATGGAGAGAAATAAATTACACCGGATGGATAGAAGTGCCTAAGTTTGAGGCTAGTATAATTTTTCTCCAATTGCTTTCAGAGAGTGAAAGTAAGTGTGTGTGTGTGTCGTAACATTTGGCAAGGCATAATAACCTTTACATGAATAAAACCCAGGATCAAAAAACTCAACCAAACATGCACCTGGCTAGAACCCTAGCTCATCACACAAACATTCAATAATTTTATTATACTTTTGTTTTGTCGTTTCTCTCAAGAGTTTGTCTTGAGCAACTTCGTAAAGGGTGGGAAGGAGGGGGTGGGGGGGGGGGGGGGTTTCACGGGAACGTGAATTTAGGGGGGGGGTGGGGGGGGTACCATAAAGAACCAGGGGGAAAAGAAAATTGTGGCAAAGCCTAAAATTGGGATGTTGGTTTGTTTTTGTGTTCCAAAATTAGGGTATTCTGATTCCCCCTGTTCCAAAAACAACAAAACATTTGGATACGGAAGCAAAGCAGGGCATGATTCACAATCCTCAACTAGGAAACACCCCTTTCATTATTCCACATAATAACTTGGCATTAAAAAAATAATTTAATTAAAAAATTTCGTGATAACGGTCAAGGGAAAAAAATTCCCCAGATAATCATCAAGGGGGGAAAAAATAAATAAATAAATAAATAATAAGGAGGGTGTCTAAAAAAGCTAGACACCTTGTTGGAACTGATTTTTATTTTTTTCCTTTCAAAATGCCTCACATTTTTTCTAGGAGGCAATTAATACTCTTGTAAATAAAGTGGCCTCCCCTAACATTTTTATTTATTTTTAATAAAAAAAATTCTGCCATGTTTATTACAATATTGTAAATGTATTCCCAAGGTGGGTGGGGTCTAAGTATCTTTGCAACATTATTCAATTATTGTCTTGCATGTCCAGGAATCACTACTCACTTGTCCACAAATGTGAACAAGCTCCTATTTGGCTATTGGTTAGTAGCAACTAACTATCCTCTCTCTCTCTCTTCTCTCTTCTCTCTCTTCTTTTTTTGCATTCTCACCAATTTCAAGATCAACATTTGAGATTTTCATTTTTTGCTTGCAAAGAAATTATTCTCATTAATTTACTCGGTTTTTGTAAAGAAAACATCAACTATAGAAACATCGGTTACAAGGCATCAATGTACATTTTGCAAATGGTAGGAAAAAACTCACCACCCTAAACAAGAATAATAGATTTTCCTAGCCCTGAATGTGGGATGGGGAGGGAGCATTAGGGTTTCATACATGTCATGGGTGGGCTTCCATTTTTATTTTAATGCAAATCCTCATATACATTACTATCACATCAAGAAACAATTCATTTTCGTTGTTCATCATTACAATTGATTAATTTCATTATGAATCCAAGCATCACCCACATGTAGTTGTATCACTTTCAACTTGTTCAAAGTAACCTAAAGTATAGGCAACATGCTTGGTGATATCTTCACGATAAATCAAAGGTATTAGAACTAATATTTCTTATGTGTTCATGTATATGGTGTTACTTGACATTGAAACTAGCGTGGATGCCAAGTTGGTAGCCAATGTTAAATAAATGGTAGTGTGAGTATTAAATTCTCATTCGTGGTAGTGAGATGTTACAAAAATGAAATTGAAATAACTTTGTGATAAATTACTTGCTCGAGAAATGATCAATTAGTTTGGTGTTAGAATTTGTAAACCTCTTCTTGCCCTTTTGAACCCTTTCATCACCTTTTTAAATGATTTTGTCAGTTTTTGCAACATTTCAAAGTTTCGATGATTTTCCTCCATGCTATGATGGTGTACATGTTTGGTGGTTCTCCTCAATGCTATGATGGGGCTCATGTTTGATGACAATGTGGTTGCAAAGCAATTGAAAACCTTGAGCATCAAAAGAATCAAAATCTAGGTGAGATGATTTTATATATCCTTTTTGTATTTATTTTTTGTAGTTTCATATTGAAGTTGAATCCACAAATTATTGATTTGATAAGAAAATTAAATATTGTTGTTTTGATCAATTTTTCATCATTTACAAATTTTAGTGTTAGCCATTAACATGATGCAAGGTCATAGAAAGAGGGAAAAAATGAGATTCAAATTCATCCTTGAAACAAGCTAAAAGAAAACAAGGCAACCAAATTTGGAACACCTTTAAACATGATGAATCTCTTGTCAACTTTGAGAAGGTATATCTAAAAAATAATATTGAAATAACATTTAGCAAATTGAGGAGGATAGTAGTTGGGTAAAAGTATGACGCTTTCAACCAAAACGGAAATTATAGTCATTGTTTTTCTACAAGTGATGAAATGTAATTGAAGGTTACATGATAATTATATTGATTTTTTTATGGTCTGGATTCAAATACGTGTGATACTTTAAATGTGTAATGTAATGCATAATTTTTTTTTGAAATTATAAATAGTTACATTGTATATTTGAACTTTTAAATCTATAACTTTGTTGAATCACTATTGTAAACATAGTTGGAATATTTCAAAATGGAATATCAACAACTAAATTGTATTAAACAAAACATAGTGTAATCTTTGCATTGATTAAAGCCATGGGATTGGTTTTCCTAAAAAGATTAGGTGAAACTATAGTCAACAAAAATGAAGGTGTAATTAATAATATTGTGAAGGCATTGAATGTTGATGGAGATGCATTAAATAATGGAAAGGATTAAATGATAATACTAATGCATTAAATAGTTTAAATCAATTGATCTATATAACTTCATTAATGACATTTGTATTATTTTGTATAGCAAAATGGTTATGCATGTGTACCTTTTCAATTGCATTGACACCTCAAGTAATTTAGCTTTCAATTGATACATGGTTGTTCAAGTCCTTTAACTTCTATATGATGTTCAAAAATAAAATCTTGATTTTATTTTCCACTCCTTTCAAGTCAAGTGGTCCTTACAAATCTTGAGTTTTGTGATTTATGATCCTCATTAATTGATCAATGTCAAATTTCTTTTAATCACAAATCAAGTTATGCAAAAAACAACATGTAAAAACATATGGTACTATTGCAATGCAAATTTTAGTTTCCCAAATAATTTCCAAAAGTTTTCTAAAAGGTTTTCAAGATTCCAAAGGTGTTTTCCACCACAAAATGACCACACTTGTGCTTCCCATTAAACATCTCAATAAAAAAGTGACAACCTCCTTTACAATGAGTCATTGGTCATGAAATACATGGGAACCCTTTATCACTAAATATATATGGTGGAATGCCATCTTGGCAACCCCTTCTATAAATCAAAAAGACCATGGAGTTGTGGTTTTTTTTGTAAACTCTTAACAATTGTAATACACAATAATCATTAACACTCACATGCATACAAACAAATTGATTTATAATTTGTTTGTCATAATCAACAATAACTTATGCAACCATAGTGTAACTTCTTGTTTTATGAAAATAGTAATTTTGAACAAAGGGGCCTAAAGGTTTTGTAATGTGGGTCCATCTATTATTCCATGAATACTTAGAAATCCACATAACGATGAATTGAATTTTTCCATGATTATTTTTAACCTTTCACCTATTGACACAAAATAAGGTTTCTAAGACTATATGGATTACTTTAATCACTTCATGAATCACTAAGGACATTGTCGCTCTTCCTATGGCAAACAACTCATTGCATATGAGATAATTTGATCCTTGTGCAAGTTTAGAAACAGCACATGACATTTTAATTTCTACTTTGATTCCCAAATAATATCTAGTGTTTTGTTTTTTCACATAAAGTTTTAGCTTTTCTAAAATGTAAAAGATTGTCTCTTTGAACATTTTAAAAATTTGCATCCATTAATCACTATGAAATTTTTTAAATAGAAAGTAAAAAGATCAAGTTGTGCTTCAAGCTTTGATCCAATCCCCAAACTCTATATTGAAAAGTGACATCAAAATTTAGGACAATCTATAAGTATGAAGTGTAGAAATAACAAGAAGGAATTACATAGTTTTTGTAATAAAGTCTACATCAAATCTAGGCAACAAGAGAGGAAAGTTTACTTCTTATGTGTCCAATATGTTTTGTGCCATGTCTATGAGGAGGGGAAAAAAAAATGTGAACAAAATTAGCTCCTCAATGATTTATTTTAATCCATGTTGCACAAAGAAATCTTGCAATTGGCATGAACAAGACACTACAAACAAATCTTGAGATTGACATGAACAAAATTCTACAAATAAATTTCAAAAATCATGCAAACAAGAAAAACAACAAACAAGTTTCATAAATAAGCTTTAGATGTTTATTTCAATGATTGAAAAGAAATGTGTGATCTAACTACAAAAGCTAAACTATAAACTTGAAGTGTGAACATGTGAAAGATAAAAATGTGGTAAGTCACAATTACCTTAACACCTACCACCATGTGTGCTATATGCAGGTTTCTATAAGGGAAATATCAAAAAAATTCAAGTAGCTAATAAGGAAATTGTTTTTGGCTATTCTACAAAATTAGATAGTAATAGATTATTTGACTTCTAGAAAACGAAAATGGGGAAGAAAAATTTATTATTTCATTCTAGCTTACCATGTGGCGGATGTCAACGATTCGAGTCCGCTTGTCTCCAGCTTGCAATCTAAGCCAATACAACAGAAATTAATAGTAACTTAAAATTTCATGTATTTCAAATTCTACCAACTTCGACGATTCCTCATTATCAATTTGAAATTCTTTGTTTAAAAAAACTATGATATTAGAAATACCTACTTGCTTGGCCAGGAGGATATGTTCCCTAGTTTGTGGCATAGGTCCATCAGCCCCTAATACTACTAAGAAGGGTACAACCAACCATATTGCCAAAAATCTATGTTGTATATTTTAAATAGGAACAGGTTGACCCCCCCGCTCTCTTGTGGTACAATCCTCTTCCCACTGAGCTCTTACTTTCTCCCCTGTCCACGAGAAACATAATAAAAAAAATATAGGACTGATGCAAATAGTTTATCACGGAGGATTATAATTTCTTCTAAAAAAAAGTTGGGGTTTATTTATCTTACTTTATCAGACACAATCTTTTTTTCTTTTTTTTTCCACTTCATCCAATCATATGAGTTAATCGTACAAAAGAAATATGCAAAGGTGCAATAAAAACCAATTTTGTTGTTATCTTGGTGGTTATTTTTTAACTCAAGCTTGTATTTTTGTTTAGGATATCAAATTAAAACATGGTTTGCGGATAAACCCCTTTCATTTGTTGTTGACGGTTGTCTTAGCTTTGTTGAGCTTTTAATAAGATGAGAGGAAAAGACTTTGTATGTGTTTGAAAGGTTGTGATGTAAGCTTGTTTTTTTCCTTGTGTTTTTCTTAGGATCTTTAGGTAAGAAACATAAAATACATATGTGTATAGCATTATTCCTTGATTCTATAAACACATGTAATTTATGTTTCAAAATGAATGTTTGACTTGTGTTGGAAACAACCTTGAAAATTAAATTACAAAAAATGTTATTAGGCTAAAAATTCAACCATTCAAGCTCAAATTGAATAAGACATATTAACCCATTTACAAAGCACACAAGATGAAAATTTTAGGGTCATAACATTTTTTTTACCCACAATTGTTTATGCGACGATCTTAATCAACCTTAATTTTTAATGTGATATTATGATAATACTTGACATTTGACTCATGACATAAGAAGACAAAATGTTGAACCAAATTCCCCAAGGTGAACAAGAATTAAAGCCATGATTTTTAGAACTTCAAAACATGTCTTTCATGATAAGGGCATTTAACGACTATGTCCTAATTTTAATCACGTACAATCATAAATCCTTAATCATAATACCTTTAATCATTGTTACAACTACATTGTGATGACATTGCAATTACATGACTGCATGTTAACCTATATATACTTAGTTTATAGACTATGTTCAGCTACCTACTATCTAAATGTATAGGCTAGGCTACCTAGATACCTATTTCCAAGGTATGTATGTAGGTTAGGCTACTTATTTAGGTTAAGTATGAACTACCTAGGTTAGGTATGTAAGTTGGCTAGGTTGGGTTATACTATGTACCTAGATAGGTAGGTAGATTATGTTATGCTACACCACCTAGATAAATAGGTCATAGGCTATGTTAAGTTACATATTGAAATTAAGCCCCCAATCTACGCTAAATTACCTACCTACCTATTTCTTCCCTTGTTATGTACGTACCTAGGTTAAACTACCTACATCCATTGGTTGTCAATTAAGCTAGCTTAGGCCACCTACATACCTAGGTTAGGTTACCTACCTACAACAAGTGGGTCAAAACTTGTAACTAGGAACCAAAAGGGTTACTTTGGAAAATAACTGCAATTGTATTTTCCCAAAAATAACTTTTACATGCAAAGGAAATTTTCAATGAAATTTTTTGTAACTGGTTCAAAAATAATAATTTAGTAATTATTGAATAAATATGAATTTTTAAAAGTGTGAAAATTCTTTACATATTCAAAGTTTCATCTTGAAAAATGATCAAAATTTTAAGTCATCACCGAAAATTAAATTTTCACATTATTTTTTTTATTATACTCTAAGCTATAACTTTTATTAATACATCATGTACATTATAACCCATTTATACGTCGTAAAGGACTTTTGAAACTTTGAAATTTTGAAGCAATTTTAAAACATTCATTGTTAAAGTTTTTGAATTCCACATTTTTTAAAGTATGAGTGTTTTTTGAGCGTGGTTAATATGTTATTATCATCTATATTTTTTTCAATGATTTTTTTAATATTATATGAGTCCTTTTGATAGTCCTTACAAAATTGACTCCATTTAACACAATAGGTGTACATTTTTAAATGTTATAAATTAAAACCAAAATTTAAAATTGGATCAAATGAATTTTTACTCTAAGTTCTTTGACATTCATATGAGGGAAAAATGATTAACTTTCCATGATTACTATGGTTTTAAATGGTAATATAAAAATAAATGTTTGATTTTGATTGATTATGTTTAATATCCAACACCTTTTTTGGCTCCTAGTTGCATGTTTTGACCCAAATACCTACATAGGTTGTATAAGCTACTTACATAGGCTACATAAATTAAGTTAATTACCTACCTATTTCATACCCTTTTATTTATGTAGGTTAAAGGTAGTCTACTTGCATATCTAAACTACCTACTTACTTATTTCCTACCTTCCTATGCATTTATGTCCAAATAAATTATATTGTGTCAAATTGGGACTAATGGTTGTTTAAAAAAGGAAAAATTACACAACAATGATAATAACCTTATTGCATGGCATTTTATTTCAATTTATGAAATGCCCTTGCATAAGGTGAGCATGTATAGGTCTGAGGCATAGTCACATGAATTTGTTTTGTTTATTACACAAGGTAATGCTTTGACAATTGGGCACAACACCTTGTGAACAAATAGAATAGGACTTTATTTTGCACAAAACTTGTGATTCCAACAAAGAAAGGTCGTAGATCATGCTTCTCTACTTGGCTAAATATTAGTTTATATTTTGAATACAAAATTGTGATAAAGGCAAGTGCCTTGAAAAACTTCAACAACCAAACCAACATTGTTGTGGGTATACCACATCAAGCCCTCACCAATTATCAAGGCAATTTCTTAATTTCTTAATTTCATACCCATTGTTTTAAAAAAAAATTAAATTCAAGTAATTGGTGTTGGTTGGTTATGGAAAAAATATTTGATTTTGAACAAGGGTCTAATTAAGATAGGTTATACATAACTAACATGTAGGATCCCAAATTTGTTAAGAACTAAACAAATACCCTACCCATCTTGAATATATTCAACAAAGACCCAATGAGACCTTTATGCACTTGGTATTTTTGATGAGAAATCATGAACTGATCTATACCCTACCATGTTTTGTCCCAACAAGTTAGTGAGTCTTTAACCTTAAATGCCATAGTGGCCCAAATTGGGCCCTCATCCCATTGTTTTTCTTACTTACGATGTTTTAGGCTAAAATGACACCCTTATGATATGGGGACATGTCATACCATCTTCCTCACCCTTGTAATGTCCCATTCATGTTTCTTAAACCACATTGGTAAATTTTTGCAAGCTTGAGCAATTCATAACATCTTTAAGTCCCAAATTTTACATTATGCCAAAACTTGACATCTATGACTAGGGACCAAACCTAATCATGCAATTGTATTTGCCATGTTTTTGCCTCTAGACATAAACATGTGACAATGAATAAGAGTCTAACTAAAAGTCTTTTTCAAGGCGATCAAACCAATTTTTCTTTTACAATTTGAAAATTGAAATCAATATTTGTGAATAAAAGTAAAATGAAATGGAAGGTAATAGCCATAAAAGCTTGTAAATAAACAAGCATATCATTAATGTACAATTTTTTAATTAAAAATTTTCAACTTAAAATATATGATTTTGTCCTAAGATGAAAGCATGGTAAAACATACATAAAAGTAGTGTAAGTAGCAAAATACTAAGATCTTTAAATAAAAGGACTAACAAGTAGATGATTTTAGGGGGATAAAAATATTTTTAAAACTTTTGTTCACATGGAATTCAAAAGCTAAATCATAATCATTTTGTAAAAAAAATACTTGCAAGTATTTGAATTAGACCTAAAATTTGTGACAATTTGAAAAATAAAGTTAAAGTATTTGAAAGTAGGTCAAATGTTTTTGCAAATATTTGGTTTTTTTTCAAGCACCTCAATATTGATGTGGTGAACACTATAAAATAATTCTTTTGGTTAATGGAGTTTGTTTTCATAATAAAAACCATCCCCGACTAGTTGAAAAATGACATAATTGTTGGGGATATTTTTGGGGTACTTTTTCAAGTCCAAATGATATGACACAAGTTCTTTTGAGAAATTAAAAGGAGGCTAAAAATGCCCATGAAGAAAATTAAGATTTTCATTTGTTTTGAAATGTTAAATGAAGGTTATTTTTAAAACTATTTTAAAAAATAAATATTACAAAATATTTTGCTTACACCCCCTATTATAATATGTAGTTTAAGTATCCTTTACATAGGCCTATGTAAACCCCATCTACAACCAAGTAACCTTTAATAAAACCTAGGAAGGCCTACTTAAATCCTAGGTAGCCTTAGGTACCATAGGTGACCATTAAATAACCTACATTTAAATAACCCTTCAATAAACCTACGTGGCTTTAACTATCTCCTAAATAGCCTAAATAGCCCCTAGATAGCTTGGATACATTAAGGAGTCCTTAGGTACCCTTAAGTAGCTTAAGTAACCCATATGAAACCCTTGGATAGCTTAGGTAACCCCAAGGTAGGCATGAAGCAAACCTTAAATACCCCCATAGGTACCTCATGTAACCCCTGTGAAGACCTATGTAACTCCTAGGTGGCCCTTTTGTAATTAAATAATCCCTCAATAATTTAGGAACCCCATATCATTACGCCAAAAATGCCATTTTATGATTCATCCTATATGATCACAAATGGATAACAATTTAAAATGGCATAAACAACAGGTCTGAATCAATTAGAAATGGCATAAATGACTAGTATAGTTGTTTAGGAACAATCATAAAATGGCATTTTTGGTGTAGCGTATGTAGCCTTTAAATAGCTTACATAACTTAAACAACCTTTAAACAACCTTTAGGTAGGCCCTGAGGTAACCTAGGTAGCCCCTAAGTAGCCTACATAGCCTAGACAACCTTTAAATAACCTAAATAGCCTTTAAGTAACCCCTAGATTCCTTATGTAGCTTAAGTAGCTGTTAAGTAGGTCACTAATAACTTAACTAACCCATATGTAGCCTAGATAGCTTAAGCAACCCCTAGGTAGGCCTTTAAGTAACTTAGGTGGCGTAATCAATCCCTAGGTAGCCCCTAGGTTGGTAGGTAGGCCTAAGATACCCAAGCTACCCCTAGGCCCCTAGGCAACCTTTAAGTAGTTGTAGATGGTCTAGGTGACCCCTAGGTAGCCTAGGCAACCCCTAGTTAGGTCCCTATGTAGCCTACATAGCATAAGTAACCTTTAGGTAGCCTAGGTGGTTTAGGTAACGCCTAGGTAGCTTAAGTAGCCTAAACAACCCTTAGGTAGCTTAGGTAGCCTAGGGTAGGTTGAATAAGTCACTTAAGTAGGTTAGAAAACAAGTTTATTAAAATATGGTTACATTTTATGTTACATTAAAAAAGTTGGTGCAATGGTAAGGACTTTGAGCCTCAATATGGAGGGGAGGGGTTTAAATCTTTGGTTTTGCAACTATGTACCCTAGTATAAGCAAAGTAGTTTACATGAGTAATCTAGGTTAAAGTGTTTAGGCTATGCCACCTAGGCTCATAGCATAGGCAAGGTAGGTTAGGCCACATAGATTAAATTGGTTAGGCTAGGTTACCTAGCTTAGGTTTTGAAATGTGGCACCACGTCATGTTGATAGATGTCATGTGACAAATGGTTAGATTAAAAATAAATAAATATTTAATATGTTAATTCAATGGGCAAGGTTGGAAAATTGAAATAAAATAATATGGTTTATACGACTATAATATTGGTCACAAATGGAATTTTTGTCTAAGGAAAAAAATATGACTAGTGGATAAACAAGTTGTTCAAATTGTTTAACTAATCATGTAGTCAATTGTGACACTTATGATTACAAATCTTATCATGGATGTAGTCATGTATGCCATGTTTCAATTCAGTGTTACTATATACCCATGCTACAAAACAAAGGTTCGTGGGAGAAGGGTGAACTCCTATAAAGGGAAGACATTAAATACCCCTAACAAGCTTTGTCATGTGTCATAACAATGTTTTTAAAAATAGAAAAAGGTGCATCATCTTATGTAAAATCTCATGGTTATGTTGCAATGTTTGATTGTTTTAAGCCTAGATAAAGTTAAATAAAACAAGGCACAACTTGTTCCTAATGCCCAAAACTATGTTAATGGAAAAATTCATAGCTCTCATTTTGGAGGTGGTGGGATCAAATTTGTTGAATTCTATAGAACATGCAAGATCTTATTTTATTTTATTTTATTTTATTAGTTTTGCTTCTACAACAAGTGAAGCCTTATCATCTTTTGCGAGGTTCAAATAGTCAAGCTCATGTAAACCACTTAAGGCACAAAAAACAAGCCCAAACAAAATGCCAAACAAAGATCATTAAAGGGATGTTAAGTACAATTCACCATACAAAATGCCCAAAATGTAGCAAGGCTTGGGAATAGACCCAAACAATTGTGATTTTTTTCTTTTAGAAAATAGTTAAATTTCTATGATTTTGTGTAGAGTTATATTGGATGCCCAACTTTGACCATCCCTTTCTCCTTCACCTCAATTCCATTTTGCACAATTGTTTTTCCACATCACTCATATGGATGCCTTCGATTTACCTTAGAATTTTTACTATCAATGAAGCGTGGAATCTTGGTTTAACTTTTCAAAAACTTGTAATTTTAAAAGTCACTTTATCATTAAAAAAACTAAAATTTCAATGGTGGCAATTTTCCATTTATGAATCAAATCTGATATTTTAAAACCAAAAAGATCAACCTGAAGTCCTCTATAATTTTACTAAGTCGACATTTTAAAATTTTGATGTAATCCATGACTTTTAAGTGCATTTGTGAGGGTTGGTTTAACTTTTGGATGGGGACTATTTTCGTAAAATGTCAATTGAGAATTAAACATTGTAACCTTTGAATTCTCACTTTTCATTTTGTTGCATTTTAAAAATTGAAACGTTACATTTTACTCCCATTTCAATTCTAATTTGACTTGTGTGGGTCAAAATTTGTGAGAATTGCATGAAGAAATAAAATGGGGGAAGATAAAGAAATGTTTAACATGAAATGATAGACTTATCTACTTATGTGTAAGGTTAAGCTTGAGGGTGAGGGCATTATCAAAATAAGGGTGTGAGGTGAAGGTAGAGCACAAGCTTGACTTTAATAACACTTTCACCATGAACTTTAAGGAATGTAAAAATCAATGCAACAAAAGGCAACATGTGGGAAGAAGGGGCCGGGTGAGGCTTCACATTTTTTTTGTAAACCTTGTCAAGAAAATGTCATGCACATTCATGAGAGAAAGGGATAATTGCGCATTGTAATGTGCCCTCCAACTACAACCTAAAAACTCTAAGAGGTTTTTATGTGTAGGGGTAGCTCCTTGGAGCAAGGAGTTCCTAAAATCACCGCCCTCAATGTGGGAGTGAAGGGCAGTCAATTTAGGGACTACTTATTTCAAGGGAGTTGCTTGATGTACTTTATAAAATTGAAGGATGACAAACTATAGCTCACATAACAAACGAGACGCATTTAACAATATTGCAAAATGCTTGAAGATTTGCCCGAACTCCCTTCCACCTCTTGGGAGGGAACCTATGCTTTAAAAAACCCACTCTTACTAGTGTTAGAAAACTAGATCAATGTTTTTATGGTTATGTACCACATTTATCACAAACCATTTGCCCAATTTGTCAAAGAGCCCATCTCACTTAAACCACAATCTAGTTCTACAATTGTTGGAGCAACACATCACAAGAGTGTCGCACTTGAAGTATTTTTACTTTTAAAACAAGATTAAGACAAAATTTTGCTTCATTCCCAAATGCCCAAATCATAGAACCACTAGGGAATTCCTTCATGTAATTTTAATTCCATAATTCATTTAGTCTCAACCACTTCTTTTGGCACTAGGTGCCTTCATATTATGCAAACTTTAAAAATAAATAAATAGCGAAGCTGTTAATGTGATTTTGAATTTGTTAGTCTAGAGGCAATTTTGTAACGATTTCTAAGGTGCCTTAAGATCCTAGTAGGAGGAGGATCATGCTTTATAAAGGCCCACTTTACACTAGGAGTCAAGGCCAATGTTCAACTCAAATCAAGCATTCCTCCTATTGATGCAAAAATTGAAATCAGCCCCAAGGGCTTTACACTAGAAGTCAAGGCTAAAATAGAAAAAAAAAAACTTTTCAATCTGCCCCAAGTTACTAATAAATGCTGAACTTTATGGCTGTGTATTGGAACCCAAGGCTGGAAAAAAGGGGTACCATTGAATTTGGGAAGCCAATTTGCAACCCTTGGGGGGGGCCAATGGTTCCAGCATTTATTAATATCATGACATCAATGTTCTAGCATTTATTAATGACTTGAGGCCAAAAAAGAAGCCAAAAATGCTCAAAGTTGGTCCCAATTGAAGATTAGTAAAGTGCCTCAAGATCCTAGTTGGAGGATCATCATGCTTTATATTTTTTATGTTCAACTCTATAGATGCAAAAGAATGAATTGAATTGAATTTGGTGTTTGAATTTTGGGTTTACTAGTAGGGTTGAAAAACAATGCAATGATAAAATTATTCATGTGTGCATTGGGTTTGGTGCACAAGAGATTCTTCTTCTCCATTTCAAGCAAAAGAAGAAGGATAATGACCAAAAGGTTGATAGGCTAAGTAAGGAATGAAACCCTGTACCTGGAATACACACATTCAGCTGCTACATTTCATGAACAAACATTCCCCCAGGAAGTCTGCATGCATGCATGCAAGCAAGCAAGCAAGCAAGCACAGCTGCATGCATGCTCTTCCTTTCCCTTTCTTCTCATGGGATTTTTTTTTCCATTTTTTCAGTCAACCTGGCCCCAAGGACCTCCTTCAGCACTAAAAAAAAGGTTATTACCCAAAAACAAATCTGAGGTTATAACAAAATCAAAGAAACACCCAACAACATTACTCATTCACATTGTGTTTTTTTTTTTTCTCTCTTTTTTTTTTCTTTTTTTTTTTTTTTCAGATATCTAGCAAGGATATCAAATTGCTGGATATCCTAAAATTTAAAGTTGGATCTCACTCTTTTCGATATCCTGCAAAAAAATAAAAATTGGTCAAATATTCAAGACGGTTATCACAGCCTGGATAACAAAGTTCAACAACTTTATTACGAACAATTATATATATATAAGCAGATGAAAATGAAATGTCCACAAAAAAAAGCTCATGTTGTGTATAACTGGCCATTAGTAGCAACAGCAGCTTATCCTGACATTATTATCTTCTTCCAAATTTTCTTGTATGTGAAATCTATTCCTATCATACTTTTTTCAGGTTTGGCAGTAATTAAATTATTTTTGGAAATGTTAAAATTTTTAAATTTTTTTATCTTTTTTGAAATGTCAAATTTTTAAGAAATTAAAAAGGAAGGATATTATTATTATTATTATTATTATTATTAAACAATTGGTCTCATTATGTTAGAGGTTCAGAGTCCATGAACCTATCAAAAAAGCTGCCTATATTTATTGTTGAAATTACATAAATTATTATTATTATTATTATTTTATTATACTTGTGAATAGGATTTTGAAAAAGAATTTTTTTTTTTTTTTTTTTTTTTGAAATTTTTATAGGGCAATAGTTGGCTTGTTACAAGCTTTAGCCTCAATCCAAATTTTGGAGAAACCAGAGAGAGAGAGAGACACACACACACACCCATTTCAGTCTGGTATTAGTTTTTAGATACCAATTTATATACTCATACCAGGGAGCCATCCTCTTAGCTCCCCTGGTATGAATCCTACCTATGCCCATCTTTTAGAAACCCTAATCCCTACTACTAATAGTCATGGCCATTACCTTCTCTTCTCTTTTTTTGGGGGTGGTTGCTTGCCAAGCTGCTAAACCCTACTAGCCATCACACGCACCAGAACCAAAAGGAAAACATGCATGGATGGACCTTTCTAAACCCTACTGTTTTCATTGGCCTCTTGGGTTTTTTTAATGTATATGATGATGACTTTTGAGTACAATTTTTTTCATTTCAATGCACTTTAAATTAATTGCTTGGGTTGATGCTTGTCAGGGTGAAGATCCATAGATTCCGGTGTTAATAGAATTAAATTAAGGGTGGATAAACTTCCTTGGAAAATAGATGTAAAGCACTTTAGGAAAAACTTGTGTGTGTAAAACAGAGATATATTTATCTAGTGCAATTTACCTCCACAATAGAGCTATTGATAAAGTACCCAAGATAGAAGGTTTTAGTCTCATCTTTGGTCAAAATAGAGGGTGAAAGGCAAGATAGGTGATTGACACACATTGTAGCAAAATAACAATGGATCAAACTTTAACAACCATCTAAAATTGATAGTTGTTAGAGTTTGATCATGTATCTTGTGTTTTCATGTGCACACTCCAACAAGACATTTGTGTGTGTGTGTGTGAAGGAGAAGGGAGCTAATCAAACAATAGTTACGATTTTTTTTTTATTCAAAGAGAAAAATGACGAGTTTTTTTTCATCTCCTCCAATAGGACTTGTGTATTTCATTTTTTGCATGTGTGTGTGGGGGGTGTGAGGAACAAAACAATAGAAGAATTATTATCATCATCACACAAGTTTAATAGATACAAAAAAGTCATGTATCAAGAAGAAAGAAAACCTTTAAAAGTGACATTTATATTCTCATTTGGTGTGGAAGTTCACAATTTGGTGATTTGATTTTGTTATAGCTTAAGAAAATGTTGAAGATTTCTAAAAGCACACGACAACATTATTGTTGAGGTGCATGTTGGTAAAGCAAATGATGAGGATGTCATTTATGTAAAACCAAAAGGCAACACAATAGCCAAATGATCCAATGTGCATTACAAGAATTCATGGCATTTCAAGTTGTTAATTAACTTGGTTATCTTATTCATTTTGACTATGAATTCAATCAATCTAATTAGAAGCCCCAAGTTGTTGAAATGAAATGCTTGTTTTTACTAGTTCAATTGATTAAATGACCTTTTTGATGATTAAATTAGTTGATGTGACATTTATTTATGACCCAAAAAATGAACACATTTAGTAAAATATGACATGTAATCAAATAAAATGTTATGACCTTGGGCTCATAATTAACTAAAACAAAAGATAGGAAATGGGTTGGAAGAACGTCTTAAAATTCAATCACATTCTTATATGAGAGTGAGTCCCAACCTTCCCAAATGTTTTTCCCACAGTGGAAGTTAAAGCCATGTCGAATCCTGAAATTTTTGGGACAAAAATACTAGTAATAAATGGTCCAAATTAAACCTCCAATGTACCATTGGAAAGGTTTTGAAATGTAAATATTTAATGTGAAATTGCATAATTCATTTGGAAATATGGTCAAAAGAAAGGCCATTTACGAACTATAAGTTATGCCCCCAAAAAAAAACAATAATCAAATTGGCAACTTGATAAAGATCAAATGACATATTAATTGAACATGTGATATGATATTGGCATTTTTTTTTTCAAGGGCTACAACTTTTCCCTTGAAATTCCTTTGATTCAACTTTGTATACAAGAATTTTGAGCCCACAAAATTGCACGATTCGTAACCTTTGCAAAATTGGGAATTTTCATAAATTTTTCACAAAAGTTAAAAAAAACCCAAAAAGTTTTTGCACTTGGATGTAGCCCTCACCACTAGTCACAAAATACATTATAGGAGAAGAAGTGGTTACTCCTCTCCAAGTCCAAGTTGCCATGGTGTGTATTGTGAGTTTAGATCACCCATGGTTCATTTGTGCACCTTTTTGGCTTCAACTTACATTAACTACATTTTTTCTTTTCTTTTTTGTAAACTTATTTCATTTTGAACTCTCACTTATGAGTTTGTCCTAGTCCCATCTCAAGGCTCCCACCCTCATTTCTCTTTTGAACGCTAGGGAATGCATCATGTGTTTGCATTTTGTTGCAAACTTGGGAGTTGAAAAGTTTTTCAATCCCTAATACCACTTGACAAATATAGGGGTGTATCATAAAACATATAGTTAAATAGGGAAAATCATGAACATTGTCATGCACTACAATATTGGTGCATTCACCTACTACTATCCACACACCATGCAAAATAACATAAAAACACCATAATTGGCTCATCATACTTATACCAAAATATGATTAACCTACAACAAACATAAATCCAAGCCCAAAATACATAATGTAAAATCGCAACACACAAAATCATGGGCAACAGAAAACTTGCACAACACATAAAAATTGCAAAGTATAAAAACATTATATGTTTTGGTATTCAAATCACCAAAAAAGATTTGAGAACCTACAACTTGGGACTATATTCCAAACACCAAAAGATTCAAACCCCATTCACACATGAACTAGTTCCAAACTAAAACACAATTGATTACGCTAACCTAGCTTATCACTAACAAATTTATGAATTAACTTATAGGTAGCTAAACTAAACTCTTGAAACACCTATAATAAAATGGGACGGGGGTGTATTCAAATGAAACATATAGTCATAAAATTTGGAAAAAAATTTATTTCAATGTTTGTATGTTGTAACTAGGTTATAAATTTGTAATTATGAAGTTAAGGTAGGGTAAGGTAGGTAAGTAAATTAATATAATATAATATTATTTTTTTTGCACTAATTGTTAGGTTAATTAGACAATTTAAAATATATATAAGTAGGTTAGGTAAGATAAGAAGGTATATAATTAATTAATCACTATTAAATGACATTAACATTATTAAATGATTTCCAAATTAAAATTATAAAATCTCATATGTCACTTAGCTTAAGTAACATAAGTAGCCTAACATAAGGAACCTAACATTATATGCTTAGCTACCTATCTACCTAATATACCTACCTACCCTCCTATTTACAAATAGATTAAGATACCTACTTACCTACCTAAGTATATATGTAATGTAAAAAAATTTAACATGTTCATTACAATGTGTTCACAAAAACATTCACCTTATGCAAGTGATGGTGTAATGGTTAATGATTTGACTCTTTAACATGGAAATGAATATTCACAGTTGTAATCTAATCCACTGCCTTGATGGCCTAATTCACCTAGTTAACCTAGGTAGCCTAGGCCACATAGTTTGGTAGGTAGGTAAATGAATAATTATTATTTTATGCATTAATCATTAGAATAGGTAGGTGAATAAATTATTATTATTTTAAGAATTTGTTATTAAGGTAGGTATGTAAATAGGCAAATAGGTATGGTAGTTACATAAATAATAAATTTGCATTATTTTGTACATTATTTTTACAAAATTAATCACAAATTATGATTTGTTTGCTACCCAAATATTGTTATCAAATTTGACTAATCAAAACAATTTAAGTGACAAAACCTAATAAAAATGGTCACACGTTGAAATTGACTTGTGTAAATTAATTATTGGTCTAGTTGGACATTGTCATTTTTTGATCATTTTTTACTAGTTTTCCTAGTCAAATAAGCCATGAATTCTTGTATTGTGTCCTTTCCATGAAAGCTTCATATTGCATGTGTTGTTGAAGGAAGGGTTGATCTTTGAAGTGGAGCTTCAAATGCGTCGAAAGGACATTCTTGGCATAGTGGTTGCACTCGTTTTGGATGGTGAGTGGGTTAATTTCAATTACAAAAAAACTCCTCTTCTTGTAAGTAATTATATTTTGCTCCTATTTGCAACTCAACATGACATATGAAAATAGGAACCAACAACCCACCAAGGAAGGTTCCACCCATCTATCAAATCATCCTCTTTGAATAATACCCATCATAGCTTTCACTTTTGATTCTTCATTGCCAAATTGTAATAGCCACCATCATAATGTAGTTTGGAGAAAGTAAAAACATGTTTGTTCTATTTCTTGCAATTAAAAGGGAGGAGCATCAAAACCACACTTTTAGTTCTTTCATGTTCTCATCTTGAATTTTGACATTGATCCCTTATCTAAGTGATTTTCATGATAGCTCAATATTCAAGATGAAAGGATAAATGCAAGCCCAATGCAAATCCACAAACAAGGTGACTTTACAAATAATTTTAATGAGGAGGTTATAATTTCATTTTGTGGAGGGCTTTACACTTTGTAAAATTCCCACTATTTATGAAGTAGTTTCATAAAGTCACATATATTTATTTCAATCAATGAACCTACATCTATCTTGTTTCATCTTGTTTGTTGGCATTTTCTTATGATATGTAAAGCCCTTGGACAAAAGCATTATTAGAATCAGGTCCACACTTAACTATTGTTTCATGTAGGCTTTTATTTAGGTAACCTTATTGCATCAAATGCACAAAAATATGTTGTAGTACTTGCATTTGTGGTACATTCTAATGTTGTGTGGATATATAAGGTGCAACCTAAGTATATAATATTGGTACGAATATTAATATTGAAGTTTATACCAATAGAATATGAACAAATGCAATACCAACTTTATATTGGTCTAGGCTTGGTATGGGACATGAAGTAATCCCATGTAAAATACACGTTTTATGCCAATACCATATACCATGTAAAAATCAACCTTGGACCAATACTAGCATTACTTTAATATGAAAAATTTCTATAAATATCGAATATTAGTACTTGCCAAGTATTTTTTTAAAAAATCTAGAACCAAGATTAGTTTGGTATGTTCAAAAGTCAATACTTGCATAATATTGATACATTCCAAAACTATTAGCCATTACATAAATAGAGGTTTAAACCAAAGGTCCCTTATAGAATGTAATACCTTCATTCTTTTGCAAACTCTATTCACAAACAATAGTATGGCAAATTAATTACAATACCTTTCATGTTAGTTGTAAACTTCAATAAAAAATGACAAATTACTTAAAGTAATGCAATACCTTCATTGTTCTACAAACATCAATGAAAAAACCTTGAGGTGTTTTCAATGCCCAAGAAATACCTTCATTATAACATCAAACTTTAATTGAAAGGCCTAGTGAAACAACCTTGTTTTGATTACATGATTTATTTAAAAAGCCCAAACGCATTTGCAATACTTGCATTATCAGTACAAATATTAATTAAAAGAACTAAAGGCATTCACAACACTCTCATTTTGATTGCAAATCCTAATATACCATGTTAGGGGCATTTACAATACTTTCATAATGCAATTATGTTTTTTTTTCCATTTTTTGGTGAAATTGATTACATTCTCACCATCTAAAATACAAATACACTTGTAGACCTTAAGTGAAGATGAATGTTAAAATTATCATAAGTTGTACAAAGTTTGCAAAACAAAAAAAATGTATAAAAAAAGATGAGCAAAAATGTTATTCAAAAGTATATCCTCTATTTATTATTTTTCATTTTTCTTTTGATTTTTTCATCCTCTTTTTACTATTTTTTTCGTTCTTCTTTTTATTTCCCCCAAATTTTGTGAAGTTATTTGAACCTATAAAGAAGCATCAATTTTTATTTAAAAATAAATAAGTATTGATTTTAATTTTTGGGGGAAATGTTTAATATGAGAATTAAAGAACCATCAATTTTAGTCATTTCTAAACTTTTAAAAAATCAATAGTTTTCATTAAAAAATGGGTGGGCAAAAATCTGGTGATCATAAAAGTGGTTTTTTGGTTTTTTTCCCAATTTATTACATACTAGAACCAATGTAGCACAAAATTGAAGTTGTGTTCTTCTCAATGACAACACATGATTAATTCACCTAAACCACATTTAAGTTACCAATAATTTTGCAATTCATGACAATTTACCAAACAACATCATAAAAGAAATCTTAGCATCAACCTCTAGTGTTTCCCCACATTAATGACTATAATCAACATAATATCTTAAATTTGATGGATAATTCTAAATTATAAAAAAAAAACATGACAATATATGCATATTTAGTGGATAAGATATTTTTAGGCAATAGTTGTCAGTTATCATTGTCTCATTTGGCATCACTATCTACAAGGTTTTCTTTTTCAACCCATCTTAGCCCAAATTATTCTCTCAAGAAATTTTAACAATAGGGTTCTAGCCACAAGCACCTTTCAATGTGTTCTTTTATTCTTGAAACTAATGTGACATAACCTTCTTGGAGTTTCCAATGTATGAATATTTATTCCCAACAATAAATTTTTAATTTTCCATCACATTCCCTATTACTCCTTCAATGATGCCTTATTCAAATAAGCCTTTTAGTCCCCTATGTATCTTCATTGTTTCCAGCATACATACACATTTGTTCATGTTTTCTTGTCCTACAAATGTTTAATCTACCAACTTTGGTGTGCAATGGAAAAGAAAAAGAGTTGGAAAGAACTAGGTTTCTTAATGACTATGATTTAATCAACACACAAATGTCCAACATCTACTACAACAACATTGCAAATCTTTTTAACTCCAAAGCAAAAGAAGTACTTAGTTCTTCAAACATCTGGTCTTTTATCCCCTCCATTCTGCGCCCATTCCTCAAATTCCACCACCAACACCTCCCACTGAGTTTGCCATCGCCAAAATACCATCAATAACACCAACAAAAAATTGGCTCATCTATTGTCTTGAAATTACTCTCACAATAGACACCACAAATTTTTACAATGCGAGTAACCTGCATCAAACACACATTCACACTCACAAAAATTAAAAAGAAGAAAAATCCATTAACTACCCACTACTTTGTTACCTTCTACTCTTGGTTGCATGGTTCATTTTTCATCCATTAGATATTCATTTTCGCAAAGATCACATCCCACCCCATTTCATCCTACACCAATTTTGTGAGTTTTTAAAAATCGTGGTTATGAACACTAAAAACCATTAAGAACCACCTTGATAACTACAAAACACTAGAAGTTACCTATGTTTTTGGATACAATTTTGATATGAATACCTAAATGTGTACCTAATGGTAATATTCATTTAAAAAACAAATATTTTGGTTATTATTAGATACTTTTGGGCAAATTATTTTGGGTCCAAGTCTAGCATGGGTGCCATTGAAGTCAACCTAGTTTAGCTTTTGTGGGAACCTAACTTTCAAATCACCCTCACCCACATGAAGATCAAAGAGCTAGATTTATTATGCTTTTATAGTACCACCAAACATATTCAAGTTGTGATTACCTAGTTGGGGTTAGGCACATGTTCACACCAATGTTGGGTGATTATTCACTTTTGTTAATAACGTTGGTTTTGGTTTTCTCATAAAGTTATTTATTTAAATGAACATTTCACAAAGTGCCTAATTATGGTTTTTTTCAAAAATTTAGAAATAAAAAATCATCAATTCTAGTTTTTTCTTGGTAGAAATTTCAGACCCACAAAACCTCTAGTTCCATAGTTTTTTATGTTTTTCAAAGGAGTGGCAATTGTCCTCTAAGAACTAGTAGCTTTAGGGTAGGTTATGCAATGTTTCTTTGATGTTTGAGAACCACGATTATATATCAAATTGTTTCTTTGAGATCTATCAAATATTTTCAAAACCAATTATTTGACTTTAAAAATTGTTAACGAGGTTTTAAATGGCTATTTTTTTTTCAATTACATTTATAACTACTTAGTCATAACAATCATTAAGTAATGGTAAAAGACATCAACATGCCACATGGCATCATGGTTTTGCAATTGTAATCAATATGACAACTTGTTTGTTTTTTTGGTAAATCATCATATTATTTTTCAGATTTTGTTCATTAGTTAGTTAGTTGTTAGAACCATCTGCTTTTGTGATTAATAACGATTCAATCTCCCATGATGATGACATGGCATGCTATAAACCAACAAGATGATGTGGTCTTATTTGTCAACATTATGATTTATGTCATTGATTTGATGAATTAATTTAATTTATTAACTAGTTGAAAATATTTGTGTCCCTTGTGATTATTAACGACTCGGTTTTCCATGTGATGACAACATGGCATACAATTTGACAACAATGTGTCACAAATTTTCATGGCAATCCATGATTTTTTGTGACACCATAAGTTTTTGTGTTTTGAATTTATGGGACCAATATTTGTCATGTCATGCCATAATTTTTTGTGTGCCATGAGGTTTTTGAAGTTATGAATTCACATGTATGTGTATGTGTACTAAACAATCTATTATTAGCTTGTAATTATGATTACAATACTAATAGTCATTTTGAAAAAGGTGACACATAACTCCTTGACTTTTTAACTATTAAACACACTAGCTTAAGTCACACTAGTTTAGGTTAACATGCTTATTAAGTTAATCTATGTATGTAGGCTACTTAATAAAAATATACTTCGTAACATAACCTATTTTGTAAGTTATTTAATTAAACATAAGAAATTTATTACATCTAGTATATTTAAATATACCTAAAATAGGTTACCCTACTAATAGATTAACTTAGGTAAGCTTGCCTAAGTTCATAACTTTAAGTTTTTTGTCAAATCAACCTAGATAACCTCATTACAAGATATTTTATCAAGTTTGTGTGATTAGATGTGACTATGATGCAACTAAATAAAACATAATTATCCTAGGTTAATTCTTTTTTAGCTTAAGAATGTTTAGGTTAACCTAAGCTACGTTAATAAATAGTATAGGTTGATAAATTAATTCATTTAAAATCAACTTAGGGAGGTCTAGGTCTAGGTTAGGTTGGTAGGTAGTAGGTAGGTCTAGGTCAACCTAGGGTGGCTAAGGTTAATCCAAGGTAAAAAATTTTGAGCTTTATAACTTTGTGTTAAATATAATAAGTATAAAAGAATGTGATAATGTAATGGATGAAGACTTCAACCCCAAAGTGAAAGTGAGGGGGTTCAAATCTTCACTCTTACAACCTATGATACCTGGGCCACTTGCCTTAAGTTAGGCAACTTAGTCTAAGCTTCTTAGGCAAAGGGTCCAACACTTGTTTTTAATCTAGACCACTTAGCCTAGGTTGCTTAACATAGGTAGTTAGCTTATCTAAGTTAATCTAGGTTGATTTTTGGCTAGGCGAGCTAGGCTAGGTTACTTAACATAACAAGGTTAAACTAAGTTGACTTTTGGTTATGCTAACTACATGGGCTAAATTAGTTTGACTTCTAGTCATGTGCAATTATTCATAATGTGTTTATAGATTTTTGACACGTGTCATCCATCCATCAAGGCATCTTTTGTAACACTTAATTGTAAAACGACAAAGTTGAAATGGCATGCACTTTACATGTCATACCAAAGTTAATCATGACATGAAACTTCATTATTATAATAAAACTTTAAAATCATATTTGTTAAAATGATTGGGCTTTGCAATTGAACATCCTTTGCATTTAAATGGGTGAAATGACATGGGTTTAACAACTTGCTCATCACTATGTCCTTAATTAGTATGTAGTTATAAAGGCTAGTCGTAAAACCCAAAATGTGTTGTTGTGTTATGTGTTGCCAAAAGACCTCTTAATCTTGTTGACATAATATGATCATATTATCCCATAACTGGCTTCAAAAGTTGATTTGTTGATATATTTTCCTAGTTGGACCTTAGTTCTTCAAATATTATTGCCTATTAAGCTTGCATATATATCTATCATTTTGTGTACGTTCACAAAAAATGATCCATATCCATTTTGTGTATGGATGAAAAATGATGCACAACCATATGTCGAACAAGTTATTGATGTACAAGACTAGTAGTTATGTTTTGTAATGAGGCCACTAATAACTAGAAATAACCTTGACGCTCATATGGCTCATCTATTTTTAAAAGCATTGAGGTTATGTCAAGTAACCAATGGGCTTCTTGCCAATTGCTTGGATTACTTGAACATGATATCAAAGTTAAATCATGAACTTAAATGTATGTAAATGATGCGGCATAAAAAGGGGAAGGTCATACACTTTCTCCCTAAAAGTGTGAGGGATCTTACACCAATTGGTGGTTCCCACATTTAAGGAGTATGAATAATATCCGTCTCCTTTCCTAGGAGGGACATTCAGGAATATAAGGTACCATCCAAAATCACTTCCAAATTCGCTCCTAGTGTTTTAGGTTAATTAATCTAAATTTGTGTAAGTAACATCTAAGTATTATGTTTGCATATGATGGATGGGCATGCTCCATAGAAATCCCATGCATCTAGTTGAATTTTTTTTGATCTAATTAGCAAAGGTTTTAATTTGAAGTTCGAATTTGCCCATAAAAGGAAAAATCAATATTTATGAATGGTGATGGGTAAAGGTGATATACAAATTATACTCTATGGGCCTTATGCATAAGGTTCTTTTGCCTAGGGACCTACTTTGGATTCATGTATAAGTTAGTTAACTATTTTGATATATGCATAAATAAAAGTTAATTAGTTTGATTTCACTTGGGACAAACATTATATTTTAGGGAAAAATATGTCAAACAATATACAAGTTTATCATCCATGCAAAGGATGAATGTTCTAGAAGAATAATATGGGGCATAATATTATTGGTCTAAAATTTAATAAATGATTCGTCCACTTTCCATTCATGTACTCATTAAAGCTTTGAACTTGTTCTCCATTTCCATACTTTCATGTTGCTAATCCATCATCAAATATTGTAATAAAACTTATATGTGTATGAATCTATGATACATCAAACTTATGTGGTTATTTTTTATTATGCAAGAGTTCACAAAAGGAAGATTTAAGTGTATTTGGTGAATGATCCCCATAAAATGAGGTCTTTAGGTGAACATGATGAACTACCTTTTGGTGTAGTTTTAAGTGTATGGATGAGCCTAATCCTAAACATGTAAGTTCTTTTTCATGTATTCCGTGTTATGTGTTTTGTGGGATTTTGGATCATTCAATCTACCTTATGTTAGAAGAGTTTTATTTTAAAAATAATCTTCAAAAGATTAGTGTTGTCTAATTCTTGATATCAAAAGGAACCTTAAATACTAATTCTCTTTTTATTGTTTTCTTAAAAAACGGAACCTTTGGTTTGGTCTTGACATTAGTTTTTTGGATTTCTAAAACCTTTAGTTCTAATGATTTTCACAAAAAAATTAAAGTTGGTCCAATTTAAAACTAGGTCTGATTCCATCTTGATTACACACAATTAATAAAATATATTTTGTATAAAATTAGTTTGTTCAACTAGTGCACACAATTCAAAATAGGGATTATTTAATACGAATTATGTATAATTAATCAAATGCAATAACTAAGTTAGAATGTAGGGTCAAACATATATATTTTAAACATAAAATTATACTTATTTACCTAGAGAACTTGGACATGTTTAAAGTGGGGCAACTAACCCAATTCAAGTTTTGATTCAATTTTGGAAATGGGTTAATTAACTAGTTAGGTTCCAATGATGGTTCCAAAAAAACTTGGAACCTTTAATTTAAAGACCTTAGACCAAACCTATAACTTGGATTTGAACTTGGGTAGTTTACACCATCACATGACATAAAACCATGGGTGTCATTTATTCATGAACAGTAATTGAGGTTTGAAAATATTGTGGTACTATTATGACACACACATACACCTTTTTAAGTTGTCAACTTTCAATATAATTGGATGATGGTGAGTCCTTTCTCTTGGTTGTACATGGTCATTGGGGTGTCTCATGGAGAAGCCAATATGTAGCTTTTTGATTTGGAACTTCATAAATCATTTTAAATAATTGCTTGTGGGTATAATTAATTGTGAATGTATAGGGTTTTAAGTTTAAAACAATGTTGGGTGGGTACATTGACGGAACCTTGATATACAAACCAATATTGGTTTTCCTATCAAGAAATCGACCATATTAACACATATAAAAAAAATTGGATAACTAAGTTATAATCACATTTTGAAGAAGTTTTTGTCTTTTAAACAAACAATTATTGGTTTTTGGAAAAGACAAAAGGCAAGTTCCACATTTTGGGCAAGTGGCCATTTTTATATGCTTTTATAAAACTAATATTACAAAAAAAATTGTTATGATATTTGTGTAATCTAAGTACAATTGGACCTAGTCCACGCCAAACCAAGATCTATCATTTTTGGAAAATATCCACACTAACGTTTTACAACTTTGAAAAACCATTCTCAAGACCACATCAAAGGTTCTATCACATCGAGATTAATTCCTAAAACTAGAATTTATAAATTATATTGATTATGATTTAGGATAAAATGTGGATAAATATGATAAATAAATAGTGACCTTATGCACCCTTGGAATTATAATCTTTTGACTAAGGACTTATTCTTGACTTATATGTGGGCAATGTGTTTTACTTAGCATTTTAAATTAAGCACAAATAAAATTCAATTAACTTGACTTCTTACATTGCAAAAATATTGGATTGTAAGGAGGATGATGCTAAATAATATAAAAAGTTCATCCATGAAAAGATAACTATTCTAAAAGACTAGTAAATAGCCTGATCGTGTAGGCCCCAATTAGTTGTGATGAATAGCTATTAAACCTATAAAAAAAGGTGGATGATTCATCCATTTTGTTTTCACATATTTGGAAAGTTGTGGTTAAAATAATAAATTCATTTCTCAACTTTCATGCTCATATTCTTTAAGACTATAGGGGATGCTTGTAATAGTGCATGGGTGCTCCTAACCCAAGACTTAGAATTTTAGTCATTTGTGTTAAAAAAACCTTCATAGGTTTGAACCCATTATAGGGTACAAGTCCACCAATACTTTGAAAATAATCTAAACCAAAAAATGAACAATATTAGTTTAAACATTTAAACATCTTAAACATTCCACATTTTCACCACAAACAACCAATGGATGAACACAAATGTAACATATGACATGTGTATGGTAAAATAATCCTTTTTTTGCTTTAAAAAAAGTAATAGCGCACAACTTCATGTGTCCATCAATAGAGCAAACATATATTAATGGAAAAAAAACAATGAAAATATTTCTTGAATGTTCATTTAATTCTTATATAGATGAAGTTTAAAGGCTAATTGTCAATAAGACAAAATATCCAGTGAAAGCATGTTCAATTAAGATTGTGTTGGTTGTAAAATTATGATATGGAATGAAACTTATGCATTTGTGTTAAACAAATCAAGATATCAAAATTTTCATTTATCATGTATGAAAGAAAAATGGAAAATAAGATATCCAACAAGATTTGAAGATACATTGGCCAAGAAACTAACACCAATTTTATCCAATAAATGTTGCCCCAAAATAAAAACTACCAACTTTGGTTTTTTTTAATACTTAATTTGGATTTAGTGAACATGGTTTACTAGATTTTATTTTAGATATGTCTATTGGTCTATGGCAAGCTATATATGTTCATTTTAAATGGGCTTTACATGATCAACATGATTGAAATCACTTGAAAATAACTTAAAAAATTTAAGTCAACTTCTTTCCACTTGTTAACACGTGCCATTAACAACTCAAAATAATATTTACTTCTTTCAAAACTAAGTCAAAAGTACAAACTCAAATTTACATTCCATCAAATTTCATATTATTTAGCTTTTCAAACCATCACAAATTTGAATATAATTGTTGAATATGGATTTCAAATTTCTCAAATATTATAATGCATCATGGATAGGAGGTTTGCAACAATCTTGGGTAGTTTTCAAATATTGATTCAACTATTGAATTGGTTCTTAACTTCACTGTCATTATGAAATTTTTTAAAATACCAAATTGAATGATAATTGAAATGACAACTAACCCCTTGGTCTCATTCATATGAAAAGCAATCATAAGAACGAACCCCTTTAACAATGAAAAATTTATTGAAAACCAAATGGGTTCTCTCATAAAACCCATATCCAGTTATCAAGGTAATACATGTTAGGGCTTTAAATTGGTGGCTAGAGATTAAAGAAGTGGTTGGGATTAATGCATCATTCAATTTCGGTTAGAGGTTGGTTTAGATATGTGAATGCTTCCCAAAAGGCAATGATATAGATTTTAAAAATCACATAATTATTTCTTTCTTCATCTTTGTGCTTAAGTTTGTGGTTTTGTGTTTCATTTGAAGTTGAACATTTGTGGTTTGTGAGAGGTTGAACATTTTTGAGAGGCCATGATGTGTTATTGCTATTCTTGGTCATTTTGTGATGTTGTTACTATTGTTTGCCACCCCACATTGTTGTTTTTTTTCGTTGTTGTAACTAGGTACTTCCTTACCCTTCCCTTGTTGTCATATATTGTTTATCATCAAATGCAATTGTTTCTTTTGTTTATTGTCATGTTAGGTCCCTTCCCCCCTTGTTCTTGTTTTGTGTAGGTTTTCAAGCTAAAACACATAGAACACATTTGATGTTTGATCTTGACCAACAAAAAATGTAGTTGTTTTTCTTTTTTTTCATTAGAGTTCATTTTGTTTTTTTTCCTTTTGGAAAAATTAACATTTTTTTTCATTTTTTTTCTTTTGGGAAATTCTATTTTTTCTTTCATATTTTCTCTATTTTTCTTTTGGAAATCCTCTTTTGAAAATAAAATTTCACATCTATATTTTTTGGGTGGATCAACTTGTAGGGTGGATAAAACAAGTTTTAATTACTTTTTCTTTTTTGTGTGTGTATGATTTGTTCTTCAAATTGTTCTTTCATATACATACATTGAAACATACACACAAAAAAGTTAGTTTTGTAATTTAGCACAATGGTCAAAGGAAAAAAATAAGACTATTTTGTTTTGTAAATGTTTACAATTTGGTAGATCATCTTGCTTGAAAATGTTTATAGTATTTTGGTAGGCCATAAAGTTGTTTGATTTTATTCTCTATTCATTTGGTGACAATTTTTTGTGAAAATTGAATATGGACGTTAATATTAACTCTTCTCAAATGATGCATTGTATTATTTGTTATACAAGTTTTTACCCAAAAATTCAAATAAGAATAACTTAGTTTTATAAAATAATACAAATGGGATAATTGTATTGAAAATACATGTGGATGTAGATCATTCTATTATTGCAAAAAAATTGAGGAGTATGTGAATATTCCTTCGAAGGAAAATAGGAAATGTAGCCATAAAAGAAGGCCTAATATATTTGGCAAATTTATTTTCCATTTTTTTGTTGCAAAAGAACAAGAAAAAAACGTTTCAAGAAAAATGATGCGTATCAGAAAAAAAAGGAAGATATGGGGCTTTTAATTAATTGCCAAAAGTCATTTGCCCCTACAATTTGTGAAGAATGCATGATTAAAGAGTTTCAATACGCATACATGTGTCTAAGAATTGGTTTTCCTTATAGGAAATGGTTTTCATAAAAAATGTTCTTTTAAAGTGGAAAAAACTACATTATATATTTTATTAGCTTTAGCATAATGTAATTTTGTAATTGTGAGTTTTGACCTTTGGATGCCAAAAGGTGCATTTGACATTGCACTAATGATTAATTTATTGGGAACTAATTAGTAGCCAATGCATATTACCCTTTGACTTTTTGAGGCCATATATATTACTAAAAAAAACTTTGGCCATACATTTGATTGAGTTGTTGGACTAATACAACTTTTAAAAAATAATTATTGCATATATAAAAGATGAAAGGTCTAACTTGAGTATTACATCACAAATTTAGATGTGACAAAACAATAATGGAAATCATGTGAAGTTTGTTCGTTCATAGGTTTGTGCACTTTATACATCAAAATCATGTGTTGAAAACACGTTTCGCACGTGGATTAATGTGTTGATGAATAGAATAAAAACCTATGAATGAACAAATGTCACACAAATTTCACATCGTTCTACAAATTCATGTGTCAAATGTATTTTCAATGCAAGATATTAGTGCATGAAACGTACAAATTATAAATGAATAAATTTTGCACAATTTCCATTATTAAGTCATGAGATGCTAAGTTTGTGAAGTTGTTTTTGGCATGCGTTATCTAAAGCTTGTCAATATGCTACGACAAATGAAAAACTTTACAATGGTTCGAAATGTGTCTATAAAAGCTACACAAAGGGATTTGTAAAAGTTTATCACTTGGCTTGAAAAATCAAGGAAAGCAAAACAAGAGTGGAATAAGGCATGTGGGAACTAAATAGTTTACCCCTAACAAAACGAAATACTTAAGTGAAAACAAATTTTTTTTTAAATTTTTATTAAAAAATGTCTTTATTTGCATTTCCTTTTGAAGTTATTGCATAAAATACAATTTAACATATTTTTTTGCCCTTGTAGATTTGTTAGCAAAATAATATTTTTTCAATAAGTTTTACATTCAAATAAACTATTATACTTTGTTATAGTAAGCAAAATACTATGAAGATGATTACAAGAGTGCCACTTCTTTTGACATGGCACACTTCTTAAATTATTGTTGATTGCCTTGGTCTTATTGTATCTACTTGTGTTTTGAACCGGTTTAGGGTCATTGTTAGTTAAGTGATGCACTAAATTTTGCCATATTCATGAGTATAAAATTCAAGGATGAAACTAAAACTAAAACTTCATTTATTTAACCCAATGGATGAAGATGTAAACGTTATTCTTGAGTTGATGCATTTGGCTTCCGACATCAAAAAATAAATTGTTGGGATTTTATTATTACTTTCTTTCCTTTAAAAATATATTTAAAAAAACCCATAGTATGTTCTCCTTGATGTTGGACCCTAAATTTAAATAATGTCCTCACATATCGGTCATGAGCAAAGGAAGACCATTGTTGATGGATATCATACAAAGTCTTTATATCCCATTTGAAAGTGGCATTTTTAACCAATGAAGAGTATAACTTGGATATCTTTGAAATTACAAATAGTACAAGCAAGCCATCAAAGGAGCTTATGAATAAAGAACTTTTTATTTTCTAACGGTATGAAATTGATGCCAAAGACATTAAATACCTTCTTCAAAAGTGGGAGAAACATGAGACTATGTTTCTTATTGTTGGATTCTTTGCCCATCAAATCTTGAGGATTATTGGATCACAAATTGAGATGGAAACAATATTTTCTCTAGCTAAAAAATTTACCAACATAAAAAGATTTCATTTGCAATCAAAGAAAATTTGATTTTTGCAAGCAAAAATTAGTTGAATGGCCCTAGTGTTGGTTGCAAGTCCCCCTCTAGCTTGGTAAGCTAATTAAGATTGATGTAAATTTAGAAAAGGAATTAGAAAAAATTAAAAGAGCTTTTGAAAAGGATGAAGTTATGAAGATATAAATTTGGATAAGAATATGGTTGCAAAAAAACTCATCAAATTTTGACATACTTTTATTTTTTAAGTGTGATTTTTTTCCTTTTTACTAAATGAAAATTTAATAATTAGGTTGTGAGAACTAGATTTGAAAATTTTTGGTTATTGCAATTGTTAGAAATATTTTGTTTTATAATTGGTTAAGTATGGGGAAAAAAGGAATTTTAATGCTTTTACTAATTCTTGCCAACCAAATTTTTGCTTAGTTTTCATAACTTTGTATAAAACCAACCAATTATCCAAAAAACAAATTGCCCAACAATGGTTTGTAACTAAAGCCTTTTAATGTTTTCAAATCAAGATTTTTTTTCAAATTTAGAAATTTATTTGTCCAACTTTTGATCTAGTTTTTTGTCCCATCAAAGGACATACACAATTCCTTCTTAAATATAATTTGAACCTATTTAAAATAATACCATGATGTAACTATTCATGATTAGTGAGTCGTTTTGGATTTTTTTTCTCATTATTTCCCAAAACAATTGGGAAATTTTGGGAAAATGTATTTTTCTAGTGCAAATTCAATTAATTTTGCTAAAGGTTTTATAAATTTTTACCAATTTTTCATTATTACAAAATTGGGGAAAAGAAAAAGAAAAAACCCCCTTGTTCATGACATTTTCACAACTTTTAATGTTTCATTAAGTAGATAAGTTAGTAGCTTAAAATAACAAAAGAAGAATGTGCAATCAACATTGGCAACTTCTTATCTTTTTCATAAGTGATGGGTTTCAATGTTTGTCAAATTATTTGCTATGTCACACACATGGCATCAATTATGTATTTTTTGAAAATGATTGAGATTCACATGTTATCATTTTTCTTGTTTGAGTAATACACCATTCATTAATTTCTTTAATTATTTCAAAAATAATAATACCTACCTGTTATGTATGTGTCGATTTTGAAATACTCAAGCAAGGAACCACCTAGTATAATAAAGTTATTTGTAAAGTCTTCCCCAATCTCACCCTTGCCCCATTCTTTATCCTAATTTCATCCCCTATTTAATGTCCCCATGATTAGGGTTGAAATCACAAAATTGGGGATTAGTGATGAGAATAGGGGATGGAACAAAAATTGAAAGTTTTTTTGATGTTTATTTTTGGTGAGATTTTCACTTGAGGGCTTTTGGGTATAAATTGCAAAATGCTAATGATAATTTATGGCCATGGTGCTAAAATGGAGTAATTCCACAATAATATGTGCTTATTTTTCTTTCCTTGGGACCTTTGCTCATGGTTGATTAGACCGCACTTCATTTTTTTCATCCAAGTTAAACCCACATGATTCTAAAACCACATGGGATTTTCCATAACACTTCCCATGCTTACACAAACAAATTTCACACAAAGCCTTTATGAGCACAAATGCATTCCCTTTTTAATTCAACATAGTCATAATGTAACATTCAATGAAATTTTTGAAAAAAATGAAAAAATCCCAAATTTGATTGTTTTTAATCTAGCATATTGATAATGTCACATAGTGCCACATTCAAACAAGTTTCTAAAAGGAAATGATTCTTTTTCAAATTTGATTATTTTTATCCAACATAGTCATATCATCACATAGTTTCACATTCATCAAGTTTTTGGGGGAAAAAATGAAAAGTTTCCAAATGCATATGTTTTGGTTCCAACATAGGTTTACATACTTGAATAGGTTTAATTAGACCTCAAAAGCTTGAAATAAACCCTTAACATAGGTGAATAGTAAGGTCCAAACAAATGTGGATCAAGTCCAACAAACCCTAATGAGGCCCATCATTGTTTGGGGTTCATTTCCAATAGCCAATAATAAGAAATTAGAATATATGAGTTGTGTTCAAAAGCATGTCCTACAACTAACCAATGGATTTTGGACTACTAGATAATTGATGAGAGTTATGTTATCACAAATAATCGAATTGTAGGAGTGGTGAGATTATGTATGGTAACCAACCAATTTGAGTTGGCTATCAAACACAATCGTTCATTGATAAGTGCTAAATGGTCATTTGCTTATCGTTGATTGGATGTAATAAAGATGGGCTATGAAAAAATGGGTTAATGGTGTGCTCTCCTTCGAGCATCAACATGGGTTATGAACAATAGCTAATCACATGACTGTGTGGTGCAAATGGGTTATTAGTTATAACCTATGTGCAACCAACCAATCATGTTGTGAGGTGCCGTTGAATGGATTAGTTATGTGATTCAATAGCCATTAGTGCCCCATCCATTGGAAAGTTGGTATGACCTTTTTATGGATGAACCACAACTAAGGAAAAAATCCAATAAAAAATCAATGGTTAGAACCATCACAAAGGAGACAAAAAGGGAAGGCCAAAGAAAGGCCAAAATATGCACTGCTCATAGGAATTTTAAAAAAAAAGGGGGGGGGGGGGGGAG
>Ga0116227_10003326_pt1 | contig 35903 bp, 27 predicted proteins | sample S1TSphgellanicum_FD_89693 | JGI IMG/M metagenome (GOLD analysis project Ga0116227, IMG submission 89693) | Host-associated microbial communities from peat moss isolated from Minnesota, USA - S1T2_Fb - Sphagnum magellanicum MG | ecosystem: Host-associated > Plants > Peat moss > Unclassified...
ATGCCACCTAGATTTTTATTTACCACTGACTTAACATCAAGTGTGAATGCACCATTAACTTCCTCATAACCGGCCCCCCAGGTGAGAGAGAGAGCCGAGGGTGGTTATTTCCGGGACTCCCGCCACTCCAAGGGAGTTAGCCCAGTGATCAGACTTAAGGACGGTGGCCGAGGAGAGCTCGCGGAGGAAAGAATCCTTTGGAGGATCAAAAGCACCGCCGCATCTACTGCTAAGCGAGAGGGACGAGTTTTTGCTGATTCTTTCCAGTGTTTTCATCCATATTTTCATCCATCCTTGGCTGGTTCTTTTCCTTCTGCTTCTATTCTTCCATCTAGACAATTGATTTTTTAGTATTTAAATTTCATCCATCTTCCTTCCTTTCATCCATTTTATTCTTTCATCAATCCTTGGGTTTGGTCTTTTTCTTCTGTTCATTCATCCATATAGTTGATTTATGAGTGTCTGTCTTTCATCTACCTCTCATCCCTTTTATCCATCCTTGGCTGGTTGTTCTCCTTCTGTTCATCCATTTGTACAGTTGATTTATGTGTGTATCTTTCATCCATCTTTCATCCATTTCTTCCATTTTCATTCTTTCAAACCATTATAATTGCCCTCGACAAGGTGTTGGTTATGGTAGTTAATGACATTGTTACATGTGGTGTTTTCCTCGATAGTTCTCTTCGACAACATTAATGGTTTAACCTTAGTTTATTTGGCTGGATTGGAGCCATGTAAAATATGGGAACAATTTCATCCAATATATTTGACTATGATGATCAAACTTGGCAATTGGCCTTTTCGTTTTGTGGATTGGAAACCACATTTACACATGGTTCAAGGGCTTGAGTTAATGATTGAGTGAAATCCATGTTGGCATCCACTTATAATGGTTGTGTCAACACTCCTCCACACATGAATCCCATTCCAACAAAAATTGACACAATGGAGGATTGAAATTTGATGAAATATCCTTTGACAATTTTAGTGCAATAGGAGGACTAACAATGGTAGCTAATCACTATTACAACCAAGAGCAATTATATTTGTCATTCTTTGTTCTATATGACCTCCATAGCATTGACTTGGGGTTGGACTTCATCCTACCTTTCATCCTTGATTTCCCCTACCCTTGGAAATTGCATTTCCATGATTTCCATTGTTGCATTGGGGTTGATTCATATATAATTTGTAATGCATGTCATAACAATGGTATATGTTGTGACCCTATTTCCCACAATGATCATGTTATAATTAAATGGGGTGGAGTTTGATTTTATCGCTTACCCCATTGTGGGCAATTATTTTTGGCATGATTTTTTCCATAAGATCAACATCAAACCTTTTCTTCCAATTGGTTCATAAGGTTGACTATTTGAATTAGCCTCAACAAACTCAAGAGCCATTGCTCATATTTTGAACATGGTTAATTCAATTCATTTTGCCAAAAGGAAAATGTCTACCAATGTTGGTTGAACCATTTGTGACATAATAACCTCCCATACCCTTCTTTTCAATTCGTGATCCAAAATTCCATACCAAAATTGAATTTCTTGTGTTTTGGTGACTCCTTGAATTGTGTTAATCAATCTCTTGATTTGAGTATAACCCTCTTGTAAAATTTCATGAGGTTTGTGTTGAAACTCTTGCAAACTCCTTAACTTCTCTATGCGGACCCCTTGGTAATTTCTTCACAAAGTGCAAAAGGACTCCACAACGTGGTTGAAAGTAGGCAATGGCCCTTATGTACTAATTGAAAAACCAACATTGCCACCTTTAATTGAAAAACTATTACTTGCAATAGTGGTTGGTGCATTTGGTGTCATAGTGCCTTAGGTGATGGAAACATAGTTGGGTGATTAATACAACCACCATTTTTCAATTTGCATTTCATGGGACTACCGAAATTCATAACAATCATCCATTATTAGTCCTTTCAAGGTGTTAAAACAACCTTTCCATGCCATGAAGGGGGTAAACATTCAAAAGATTACACATTTGTTACATATCACACCATGTATCAAACTTTTAAATGAAGTCATTAAGTTCAATAATGACACACTCCCAAGCTCCTTGATAGACTCAAATGTGAGTCCAAGGTGAACACAATGGAAGAATGAGCAGTTGGGGGTACATTCCTCAATTCACAGCACTTCAGGGGTAGAAGGGCGTGGTAAAGCTTTGGGATAGGGATTAGGAAGAATGACAAGCAAGTTAATTACTCACACAGACCTACACAAACCAAACAACAAGTTGGTTAATGCATAGTTGGAACACTTTAAAGCACGGACGAGCCATGGGCAAACACAGATTCACAAGACTCACCACGACCCGAATTTAGGGGAAGCCACCACCTTCCCCCTTATAGTATTTTCTGTGCTTGGCCATGGGGCTAACACCCAAATGTCATTTTGTCATGGGACTCCCAAGTTGGGAGTCCCGAAATTCCTTAAATTGGGACTCCCGAAACTTTGGAGGCCCATAATTTTTTGTGTAGACCTCCGATTGAAGTCAAGTTTAAAACAAAATTATAGCCATCATCGAGAGATTTCCAACAGTATGTGGCATGCCACTTGGAAGCAAGTAAATCGGGGCAATTCCCGACTTTTAATGATCAGAAGTCAAATGGATAATTTTATTCTTGACCCTTCTTTTCGCCATAACTTATGTTTTAAATACCCAAATGGGTCATACAAGCCCATTTTAGACATTTACGTTCCAAAACATTTTCAATGATATAAAAAAATCTTCAATTTAATGAGTTTTGACCCCTAAAATTGCTCTATGAAAATTCAAAATTCATTGAGACTCCAACTCCCAAAGTGGGAATTCACTTGGGAGTGTGGCGGTTCATTCCTTCACACTTTTTTACACTTTCAGGAGCATGAAATGTGATTTTCAAACTTCATTTTTGGCCTACACCTTTGCAAGCCTTTGCCTTGGTCATGAGCCCAAGGCTAGATTTGCAACAAATAGTGTCAATTACATTAAAGAGTCCCTTGGTGATTCCATACATTTTTTCCATATCTTAGAATAGTGGGGCAACAAATGTTACACAAACGCAATTGACCTTTTGAAATTTGACCCAAATTTTCTTAAAGACATCAACAATGTTGGTGGTTAGGATTGCACCCTAGGGATTTGTAAACGCATTAACATTGATTGTGTTAAAAAAAACAATGTCATCCAAAGTGCATGGCACTTTTTTGATGCCTACTAAACTTGTAACCTTAGGTACCCAAAATCAATTTTAACAAGGATGTTGAATTTATAAGGTTCAAAATCATATAAGACACCTACATCCACCTTGACAAGATTTCATGGGCTAAACAAATGTAGGGCTCATTATGAACATAATAAATATGGTTTATTGGTCATTGACCTAGGTGGTTGCAAGGTAAGGTGGTTCACTTTTTATATCATAATGTAATTTTTTGCAAATGTCATGCATTTACATGCTATTAACATGCCATAAAATCAACAACATGCTAAATTGGTGTTAGATTTATATTTTCAATTTGAATAATAATACATCAATATTAAAAAAAACATGTATGCATCAAATATATAGCAATGGACATTTGAAGTTGAAAAATATGGACTAATATTTTGTTTATGTTTTTTAATACATTCATTTTTGCATATGATTTTTATTTCAGATATCTTATATGGTCTCATGTTATATCAAAGGAAAAAAACCATAGATGCAAAATGCTTATTAAAAAAAATTTAACCAAGAAAAAGTTACGAACTTTTGAATGACTTGAAATAGGCCATATTTTCATAAGTCTGTATCATAATCATTTTTTGGTGGATTTCAAAAATAATAATCATGTAGGTTAATTTTTCCCCCTAAAATGGTTTATTTTCATGTGAACATTTAAAGTTCATTAACCACCATGTAATTATTAATTTAAATAATGATATCATAAAAGAATGTCATTTTAACACTATCCTATGGACTTTTAAGGAATGGTGTATTTGTTAAAAACAAGCCACTTTAGCTTGTAACCACCCACCAATTTCACCACTAAAAAAATAAAATGGAACAAATTGATGATCAATTTTTAAAATATTTGCAACAATTCCAAAATTAGGCTGCAATTTAACCCTTCCTATTATAATCTAATTAGTTGTGAAATTTTTAAGGTTTCAAGGTAATTGGAGAACATGCACATGGTTAGGTTGTGTTGGCACAACTACATTTGAATTTCACCCAAGGTTATAATTGTTAAACCACATTTACCCGATCAAGCCTATCATGCTTCCACACCCCATACTTGCTAATTCAATTTCAACAACAAAATTGAACATTTGTTCTCCAAATTACAATACAAAGTGTGAATGAAGTTGTTCATCCAACACAATTCCCATTTTTGTAAACTCCAACTATAGATTTATGACAATCACATAAGCAAAAATGAAGAATGCTAGTGGTGTAACATTCCACCACTATGAAGTATAAATGTTTGGGTTAACTAGCACAAGCAATTGGGGCTAAAAAATTATTGGAAAATGATTCCATGCACACCTTCTCCGACACTCTTGAAAACCTTTCAAAAGTTTCCATTTCCAAAGGGGTTACAATCTCGCATGTGGGTAGTATTCTTATTTAGGAACCCATTGGTCGGAAAATTGCGAAATTCGATTCCGTGTGACAAAATTATGAGTTTCCAAAAAATTTCAACTTTTAAATTCAATTTTATTGAATTAAGAATTATTGTCTTCTTTCACTACTTAGTTATAAGGGCTAAACTGTTAAAAAAAATTTGAATTTTAAAATATAAACTATTTGGTGTGTGGTCATAAATATATGTTTGTTTATTAACCTACCCATACACCACTAATCCCTATTTGGTTACTATTTTGGATGAAAAATATGAAAACCCATCTATGCATAGATGAAAAGTTGGAAAAATGAAAAAAAAAAAAAAAGAAGTTAAATGAACAAAGGTTTGAATTGGACCTTTGGACCTCCCTTTATTTTGAGCCTATTTGAACCTTACAAAACTAACATTTGTTGCTGAGCCTTGTAGGTTTAAGAAGTTCAAGAATCTTGGTGATGGTGGCTAGGAGATTGAACTTTGCCACATTAGTATTCCATAGCTCTTCCTTGGTTATAATTGCCATAACTATTGTTATTACTCTTCAATAAACAATGTTAAACAAGGGGAAGGATCCCTTGACCTAATTGTTGCACATGTGATGACAATGAAGAGGAGGATGACAATGATCGAAAAGTTGGGTCTAAATCCCAACGCCAAAGGGCATGATAATGGCAATAACAAAACTTGTGTAACTACTAATGTTGTCATTGTTGTTGCACAAGTGATGAAGACAATGATAAGAGGAAGAGGCCCCACTATTGTTGTGCTCTTGCTATTTAATGTGAAGATGCCCATGCTAGGGTGATACATATGTAATAAAGAACAAGGTGCATAGAGAGACCATTCTTTTGCTCTTCTTTTTTTCCCTTCAAGTTTTGTGTTGGGGGGGGGGGCGAGGGGGGGAGCAAAGCTTACTTGTGCTTTGTTTCTGCAAGATGCCAATGCCCCTTTAATCAACTCCACCATGCTCCACTAATAGCTATTTACCTTTGGCCCAACAATGCAACAACACCATATTCCAACAATTCAAACAACTAAGGAACACTATCATTTTTCTCTCTTCAAACTCCTAGGTATAGGCCCAACTTGAGTTCAATTCACAAAGGAGTTTTTAACCAAAAAGAATCCAAAAACATCAAATTTGTTGGTCAAAAAGCAAATTAAAAAAACACCCAATTACAAGTCCTACCCTTGTTGCAACCCCCACAACAATTCAACATACAAACTCACGACTTGTGAAATAGAATCTCAAGCTCTAAAACTTGAGTCAATCTTTTTCAAGTCAAAATCTTATGCATTCCAACTTGGAAGAATGCATGCCTCACACCAATTGCAAAAACAAACTACAAACTTGAAAAACTTGAAAACAAATAAACTTCAAAAAACCTTCAAACCAAGATGGAAAAGCAAGAGGTGGTACAAGAGACTCAACTTTAGAAAGATGAGTCTTTTGCACTACAACTTCACATGTTATCCCAAAGTTGAAATATCTCAAACTTGTTCACATTGTCTAACTAGTTTGCCTATTTTCTATTTTAAGAAAATACAAACTATTTAAGAATGATTTTGGAACTAACTTCGTCAAATGTTTTGGATTTTGAACATGTGATTTGTTTACTTGTTTATTTTTGAAATAATTTTATGTTGTGTGTACTAGGAACATCATGTTTTACCATTTCAATTTAGTGTTTTTCCTAGGGTACCAAATGGAAGGAATGAACCCAAGAGGTTTTTTTTATCAATGCCTCATTCATTTATCATCCACCATTCCTCCTTGTACAACCTTATATTATTTGTTTTGATTATGAATACTTGGTTCAATGCTCAACGATCACAACTGACCACTCATGTACTCGCATTTCCCAATTTGCAAATTACAATTTATAACCTTTCCCCAAAACTTGCATGCTTTCAAAAAAATTGTAATTCTTGTAAATGACAACTTACAGGATACAAACAAACTTTACAAACAAACTTTTATGTTTATCCCTTTTGTTCAACACATATCATGATCAGTGTTTGCTTGTTTCTTTTTTTTTCTTCTGGTGAGAAATCGCCAAAAGGCACCATGATTTTCTAAAAAGGGAATATTCTGTCACAAATTCTCTTTTTAAAAAAATTGCCAAATTACTCCAGAAAACTGTGTTTTTTAGGAGTGTGTCACTACATTCATGTCTACTGGCTACATATTTAAGAGTTCTCTGAAAAAGAGTTGTCAGTCAAGTCGAAATCTGCCTTGGGATGCTTGCCACCATGCCTCCATAAGGGAATTGAAAAGGAAAATATTGGTCCCAATGATAACATTAAGCACAAAGATTAAAGCAACTCCACATAAAAATTGTGATTGTATGCCATTATATGTGATCTAGTCAACAATATGCATGTTGGAATTGGAAAAAAGACACCGATCAAGTTTCTTCTTACAACAAAGTCCATCATGATCAAACCACTGGGAATCTGGGTTTTCTGGTGCATGGTTGTTGCCTGATAATGACAATGTGAGGTTGCCAAGTGTGTATTTCTACAGAAATATTGCAACCTTGCAACTGTTTTCTTTTGCATTAGCAGCCTAACAACAATCATACCAATAATGTTCATACTAGCACTGGCAAGGTCTTGTGATTTAGGCAAGTTCAAGTTGAGGTGATTGCAGGCAAGTCTTGTGATTTAAGGGAGTTTTAAGTTGATGAGAAAGGAAGGTCTCCAAACTAAAGGTTCCAAATTTTGTTCAAACTACCATTGGAATGTGACCTAGCAATTTGACCTCTTTCCAAAATTGATTAAAACATGAAGTGCTGCCCCAAAACAGATTTAAATTTTCCAAGTAATAAGTACTGCCCTATGGAAAAAAGAACAAACTTGGCCTTCCATTTTATGCCTATTATTGGTGTTTGATAGGTTGTATATAATTAACACTTCGTAATCTCTATATGTAGTTACACTGTAACCGTGTAGACTATCTGAACAAACTAATACTATAGCCCAAAAAAACTTTGTTTAGTTATGAGAAATGGAGATGAAACCAGACCTTGTCTTAACCTGTCTGGCTCAAGACTCTTTGCAAAATGACCAGACCAAAGTTTAGAAATCTAAAAGATAGATCTCAAGACTGGACTTGGGGGTTTCATCAAAAACAAAAGAAGAGTTACTACCAGGACTGAAAGTTTAGAAATCCAAAGGATAGGTCTCATGAATGGACTGAGGGTTTCATGAAAACAAAAGAAGAGTTATAACCAGGACCAAAGCTTTGTTCAGAAATCAAAAACCAGATGACACTGGTCCACACCTCCCTCTAAAATTTCCCCAATAGTAGCGAAATTGCCTGCTACAACTTCACAAAGTGCACTACTCCCAGTAGTTGATGATACACCAGGTTTGTCGAAAAAAAGTTGAACCTGTGTCTTCTGTACTCTTCATCTGATCTCATATAAAGGTGAAAGAAAATATGGCATCCTGCGATAATCTACGGAAACTCTCAATTGAACACAAAATTCCAATTATCAACACTGTCCACTAGTGTACAACTTGACACTGCATCCGGCAAAGAACCAATCTCAACTCTACAAGTACATTTCACCATGCATTTTGTATCCTTGAGAGCAGCCATCCACCTCAAAGAGCAACTGGTAGTGCACATAATCTTCATTCCAGAGAATCACAAAAGTGGCCGTAAGGGAATGCAAAATGATCATTTCCTAAAAAGCTTATACAAGTGATTTGCTTGATAATCTAGTTAAACAGTAGTTTCTTAAGTCTACTGACAGCTTCAATGGCAGTTTTATTTGTTGGTTCAAGAACAAGAGCTTGCCTAAAATCTGCACACACAAACAGTGATTTCAATTAGACACGGAAAAATAGAAATCTTTCATCATATTGTGCTTGTCTGTAACTGCATGCCCTGCAAAAAGGAGAGCAAAGGACATACCCATCAAGTCCCTATGTAGTGATAGAAATTGGGGGATAATGGTGAAGGGTCACCCCAGTAATGGCTTTCTGTGTGTCCTGACACTTGTAAAGAAGTAATATCCTTGGGAAAAAGAGGAACTTTCTCTCTACTTTGAAACAGATAGCAACAACAACCTGTAGAAGTTTGTGTAACAGAGATCACCCTCATAAGACTAAGCTCTTGGTGTAGACCCCTGGCAGGTTTGTGGAGGTGAGCAGAGAGAGAACAAAAGAGTATAGGAGCTTCCTTTTCCTGGTCTCATGTGTCTTCATGATGAAAAGCAGAGGAAACAGTTCACATGATTTTAAGCCCCTGCAGGTGAATCAAGACCTGAACAGAAGGAAATAACCACTCCAAACAAAAGGCAAGAGAGAGAATCTGCCTATGAGAACATAGGAAAAAAGATGTTGGAGGCAAGTGTGACTGACCTTCATTTGCATCCTTGTAGTATCCCAAAAACTCCCGTGCTGTCCCTCTCCTCAGATAAGCTTTTACGCTCTGCATTGCAGTAAAACTCTCATGAACACATACTCTGCACTTGAATTGACTTGTATCATAACCTAGATCTTTGGATCACTCTAGATGCATGCATTTTAGGATCGGCATTCTTCCACAAGTTAATTTAAGAAAGGGTGACTATTATCACCTTCTTATCAAGCCCAATTGCTTTTGTACAGTCTGCTTCTGCATCTGGAAAGCTGTGATTTCACAAACAGAAAGGCACAGAAAAGGTTTCAGAATCCTTCTCGCTAGAATTGAGGATTAGTTTAAACTTCCAGATGTTGCAATGTGAATTCTTAATGCACATCACTGTCACGAAGACCTTCCTTTAACTGCCGACCTCAGACTTTACAACTCAAAATCAACTTCCTTCCCAATGCACTGTAGGTATTGCTTCATCTTAAAATTGGGTTCTACTTGGTTGTGGCTCCATAATTTCTCATTGGTCACCCATCCCAGTTATTTTCCAGCCCAAAGTACTGAACTTCAGAGTTCAGGTAACATCTACTGTATGCACCCCACTTTAGCAACCACCTTTTTGATACAAATGAACTGTAAGTGGCAATCTTTCCTCAAACCAAGAACCCTTGGATGCTGGCCCAAACTTTACATCAAATTCAGGAACATGAACCACCTGCATGAAAGTGGGGCAAGAATCATGGATGGGAGGCCTGTACATAACAACCAAGGCAGAACAACTATTGCTAATTGGTCTCATTCACCCTTATCATGCCAGAGACTTTCAGTTCAAGAAACTACCTGCACAGTTGAAGGTAAGCCATGGCCCGATTATTATAATAAGTTGCACTTTGACTGTCAATCCGAATGGCATCAGTGTAATGACCAACAGCTTTTCGGAAATCCTTTTCCTTGAATGCAGCATTACCCTGCTTCCATTAACCATGCATACAAAGTTGGAGAAACAACTGAAGAGCACATTTTAGGTGTATTGATCAAGGGTTGCTGAGGGACCCTACAATTGCCATTTCCAGTATGATTCAGAGAGGCAATGTCTTCAGATGATTCAGATGGAAAACAGCAGATTACAATTTTCCTGAGACATAAGATGAGAGAAAACTACTTGCTTGCTGTGTGTTGTTGAACTTAGCAAGCTGTAAGTTAATGTTGCCTAACCTGAGAGACAGCACAGGTTCCAATGCCAGAAATAGACATGTCAAACACACAATCCATCCCACTAGGTTACCACTAATGCTCTTCAGTTGTATGGACCTATTCAAGAGTTACATTTGAGCTAGCAATGACGAATTCCAACCTTCTCCTTGGCAATTTCAGCAGCATTGACAGAGCCACTCCTGCTGCCCAATGAAGCTTGATTTGGCACTGCAACCTTGGCCTCTTCTTGGATTGTAGAATACAGCGCAACCACTGTATCAAGTAAAAACCGATCTGATCCCTGCCTTGCCAGCAAAGACACTGCTAGTGGAGCATTCTCATACTTTCCCACTGGCAAGCTCACCTGGACAGTCACCATAAATTTGCATTAAGAGCAGCAATTCATCACTCTGGAGATGCACATATTGTTGACACAGGAAAAGAGGATTTTCCTCCCTACCCAACCTCCTGGTCTATATCTTCAAATTGGACGTGCTGCTTCAGAAAACCTTTTGAGGCATTCTTATGCAGGCAAAGAAACAATAAATGAAAAGTAAAGGTAATTACAACAAGGCCTAACCTGACAGCAACCAGACATCCCAGCGACACTTAGCAAAGAAAATGCTCGATTACGGAAGTCCTCCAAAGTGCTCCCACTTGTATTTAGCTTTGGAGGTATGCTCGGAGCCGTTGGCAACACCAAGAGAGTATCATTCTGTACCAAAACACAATAAATCACAAAAATGCTCCTATTACAATAACCAGCAAACCCTAGTGCAGCAGTACTCAAGAAAGCATTTGTCACAGTGGCATGGGCATCAGTGATCTTTCAGCTGACATTTACCTTGAGAAGTTCATTGATGGCAAACTGAGCTTCTTCTCTCACTTTTTGAACTAGTGGGACTAAATGTAAGCTTGTGTCTAGTGCAGCTTGCACTCGCACTGAGGTATTTGATCCCAACTCAGGCTTCACAGCAACTAACCATTCTTCATGGTTGGTCTTAAACTCCCATCTGCTCCAAATAATGATAGCCACTTGGTTATCCAATGGAGATACTGTTGTCTACCTGATCTAGCACCTCTGCTGAGCAGCATGAAGATATCCATCTAACAAGATGCCCAAACAGAGTCCATGGAGAGACACTTGTCCCTTGAACGGATTGGATTCAAATTCAAGCACTGGCACAAACTTGGAGCAGTTCAACCAAAAAATAACCAAGTCATGTGTTATTAACACAAACCACTCTGTCAGTAACACCTGTCAAACACCACCCTGTATATTTGGGTGCAACAGATACCTTTGCAGTAACTGCATTGCAGTTCGAAGGAGATCAAGTGATCCCAGATGAGTGCCTCCACTGAGCTCCTTTCCAAATTCCTTGAGACTTGGCAGATTTGTAGCTACAAATTCTCCAAGATTCACATGATGCAATACCTGACCTATTCAAATGAGAACAAAACACTGTAGTGCTTGTATGTTAAAGCCTAAACATCTCTTTTGCTTGCAATCACAACCCAGACATTCAACTAAGAAACTTGCTCTTTAAGACAATCTAGATCCAGCTAAAACACTGCAGGTAGTGATAACAAACATCTGAACAGAACAGCACAGTGAAAAGCAGAAGCACAACGTACGTCCAAGGAGCCTTTGAACTGATCTTATGACTGCACCAAGAGAGTGCTCATTGGGAACTATAGACAAATTAAAGCAATCATCAGCAATTAAAAAACGTCGTGGTTGCCGCACATCCATGAAAGGCAGCTGCAGAAGAATATGACCCACTTCTCGCAATACCACTGGGTCCTTGGCAAACCATCCTGCACAAAAGACTCCAAGCAGTCAATTCACAAGACAATCCACCACCCCAAGCCGCATGTAGAACTTTGATGTTGCAATGACACCAATTTCACCCTGCAACAAACAACAATACATATTGGGCCCTGAAAAGCATGGGCAGAATCCTGTTCACTGTTGAGCAAGCTTAAACTCAAATGGACAGGGAAATGTCAAGGGCATCCAGGTACTAGCCCACCAAGTAGGCTTTGGGTGGAAGACATGTAAATACCAACAGTGTCAAAACTCTGTGCCATGGGTATAACCCCCACAACTGGAATGACCCCATGAGAGGGGCGGAACCCTAGGATGCCACAATAAGCTGCCGGTATCCGCACACTCCCACCTGTGTCTGTGCCTGGCATACCATAAAGGAAGGACATAAGAATGCAATAATTACAATACTCAGTTTGAAGAATGAAAGAACACATGTGAACCATATTTCATAAGCCCAATTATTCCCCAGTTTGAAAATATACCAAGTGAGAAATCAACTAAATCAGCAGCCACTGCAACTGCTGACCCACTGGATGAACCTCCAGGAATTCGTGATGGAGCAGCTGGATTCACAGGAGTTCCATAGTGTTTGTTCTCACCATTGATACTGCAAGCAGCACAATCATGATGAGAAAATGGGATGTGAACATTGGAACTGCATTGGCAGTGGCAAAACTGGCCATATCATGTAATTGCAGAGAAAGATTCACAAAATCACTTTGAAGATAACACTACAATAAGTGCAGTCATACCCTTATGAGTGTCACTCACAAAGTAGAGCTCATCATCTTCATCAGAACCAAAAATGTAGACAAAAAATACAAACCAGTAGTGTAGAATGTACAGCTCAGAGATCATGTAGCTATGTAAGAAACAAGGGTTGATACACTCATAAAGTGCATGCACACTATCTGACTGCACAAACGAAAGCTAAATCACAAATCTTAGCTGTAAAAACAGATTGAGACGATGATCAGCTTGATTCATGAACACATAAGCAACCAAAGGCAAATTGCAGATTGGCAATTGAAGCTCCTCAGCAACTACTACCTGTAAGCAAGCTCATCCATGTGGGTCTTGCCAATGCACTTAGCACCAGCATCCACAAGAACTTTGACTGCTGGTGCTGTACTAAATGCAGGTTTGTGAGTATTTGCCCAGTCTGGATTTCCAAAGCCTGTAACATATCCTTCCACATTGAATCTGCCAAACAGGACAGAAAGCTCTCAGTTCACCAGGTAACCAGAAAAAAACTGTTACAACTCCACCTCCATAACTCCTGCAAAATGTAAACTCCTCATTGTGCATTGGATCTCAAATTTAGCTCTGTCCTACAAACTCCAGTCAAAACAGTTAGCTACATTCCAGGACAACTTGTGAAATAGTCAAAAGGAGCATGTCAAAGGCAACATTCTAGCACAATCACTACATTTATAAAAGTGAACAATTACTCTTGTCATATCATGACAGAACACTAATTCTCCCAGAAAAGAGAGGATAAGACAACAAATCCTCAAAAAACAGCCCCGTACAATACAAATTGGAGGACCAACTATTACAAGTTGGACATATTCGTGGCTACAAAACAATCTAGAGAAATAAATCTAAACAGAGACAAAAGTTGCAAAGAATTTCCATTTTCTTCATTGCGCTTATGCAGAAACGCAGAAACACGTATGTAGCTGGCGTTTTACAATAGAAAATGAAGTGTCGTGGACCTACATGTCTTTGACTGCAAAGGTCAGGCCAGAGAGAGGATGTGGAGCACTCGGAGGTGCTGGTTGTGGGGGAGGTAACAACTCGAAATAGCAAATGAAAGCACCACTGTCCTTCTTGCCAGCTAGACTTAGGGCTCGCCTGACAATGAAGATGCCGGCTATGCCTAAGCCGAGCAGCACTCCAAAAGACCTTGCCAAAAATTTGTCGCTCGGCATGTTTCGGTTAGTTCCTAAAAACAGATTCAATTTCTGCACTGCTTCAGACAGCTCGACACGGAAGAAACTTTGCAGACGCTCTGACGGTTCTCCTCCCTTCACAGTTCGTTAAAAAACGATACGGTTGCACGGTTCTCTCTTCGGCATCACTCCCTGTAAAGTGTACAAATTCCAACTTAGCTCCTCCAAAATTTGGTACCATCAACGACGAAATGTCTTAAAAGTAATTTGCTCTAAATAGGTAGCTTTAACAGACTTCGTATCCTTCCCGGAAACCCTTTATTTCGTCCAAAAACATAGACTAGTCCACAAGTGCAGACACTAGACTGGAGTGCTCGAAAATAGTCAGGATTCAAATTGTTTCAAAACCGTGTTAGGGGGGCTTCACGTCATAATAAAGAACTAGGGGGCACCATAAACAGGCAACATCCCCCCTTTGAGGATTTCCCCAACATTCAATAACCGCAACCTGTCAATCGAAATAAGACTATTCATTCACAAGTTCGAAAAAGAGTGAAGATAAACCCGACACGCACCGCCTCCTTCAGAAACCTCTGTCGAGTCGCATCAAATCTTCCACAAAACAGGTTCAAGAACTAGGGACGAAGACGGGAGGAGGCAAAGTAGTACACAATAGCATTCAAGTCTGCAAAGAATTCAGAAGGGAGTCCGTCTTGTCCGTCCGACCGCAACGCAACGCACCGCACCGCACCGCACCCGGGCTTGGAATGCTGCACTATTATGCGAGAGAGAGAGACGGTCGTGACTTAGGGTTGGAAGCAGCAGAGCTCTGGGCCCACGTGAACCGGCCGCACGATTGGCCGAGGGAATGACGGGCGAGATCGACCTGGAATTTGTGCCCTAATGAGGATTTTGTGTGTTTGCAAGGGATTGTAATGCCAAAATAGGTTGGCATTTTTTTGTCTTTTTTTTTGGCTAGGGTTTTAGAGCTATGATGTGCCATTACTTAATGTCAAAATTGCCCTTTTTAATGTAATAATGTATGCCATAATAAACACCACTTATTGGACATTGTAAATGGATGAAACCACTAAGTTTGCCTCACACATGTGTTATGAGCTAAGTTTACAATCAATATTCAACACAATCCTACTACCATAGTACAAAAAATAATTTAAATTATGTCGAATCCATTTAGGTATTACGGTATTAGGGAAGGTAGGTTGCTTGTTTTGTTTAGTGAAAGTCGGATCTCGCAAATCACCTGGGTCCCTCCCTTTTGTTCTTTGCTATCACAAGAAAGCTTTTCAAGAACACGCAACCCCACATTTTTTCTACTTCTTTTCAAGTTTATTTTAACAAAGTAAAAATCGCTGGAATGGAATTGAGGGTGATTTAATCCTCCAAACCACCTTGTTTATTTTCGATTTTTACAAAGTCACAATTTGGAAAGTGGGAATTCATTTTGAACGTTTTGAGGATGTTTTTTCTTAATTCTCAAAAGCTTTGCACTTCATGTGGGAATATGGTTTCCTCACCTTATGTTTTAGCTTTGTTCATGAACCCATTTTTTGTAACACAAAAGTCACCAGACTAAATTATGATTTGTAAAAAGTGTCACAACCTTAACTTTTGATTTTTTAAAAGTCGTTGCACTTCTTAAAAAGCGGCATGACTCACAACCCTAAGCTTGAGCTTGCAACCAAAATTAAGGAACATCACATAAAAATATATAACAACAAAATTAAGATAGAAGGTGAAGACAACACATTCTCACACATATGGTGGTCATCTCGAGGAATCAAAAGGAAACATGTTAGGATTTTGAAAATGGACTTCCATTGATTCATCCCTAGGTTTGTCAAGTGGTGTTGATGGTGAATTTTTTTTCCAAAAATTAATTTCGTAATAAAATGCAAACCCAAAACATATTTTCTATTTTTCAAAAAAAAGACATGGGAGTTTTAGGATCAATATGCACAAACGAAGAAAAAATCACATGCAAAATTGGAATCAAAATGAAAAACAAATGAACCATAAGCAAATAAGACACACCATGGTTCAAACTTGAGAGCAATCATCGTTTATTTATATATATATATATATATATATATATATATATATATATATAGTGATTAGTAATGAAGACTATAACAAAATGACAATGTGTTTGAACGTGGGATTTATGAACTTACAAAATTATAAAATTGATAACTAGGAAAATTGAGAATTTCAAGACTCTTCATTTTGAATTTTTTTTATCATTGTAATTTAATTTAGTAAAATGCAAGGTTTGATATGTCACATGCTACCACATTAGCCTAAAACTATTATTGTCCACACACGCAGGAATTCAATAGCATAAATCACCTTAAATGACATTTCATCTCCAAACCAAAAGATTTATTCATTTACAAGCAACATGAATTGAAATTCAAAACACACAAACAAAATCCACACAATGTGCACAACAAAAACTTATATAAAAACACAAAAAACTTGCAACAATATCCCAAACATGAAATATCCTCAACTTAATTCACATTTGAAATGGTTATCATCTAAAACACAAATAATTACAGTAATCCAACTTAACACTAGTTTAATTCAAAATTAACTAGGTAACTAAATGAACATTTTTGACAACTAGAAAATTAATTAATTTTTCATATAGTACATCAATTTAGATTACTAAACAAATAAAAAAGATACTCAAAAACCTATTGGGAACTAGGTTAAACAAAACCAAATTTTACAAATATAATCTAGATTAATACAAATCACATTTTTTAAACATTAAAAAATAATGGAAAAACATTTTTTTTAAAATTCTAAACATTTACACAATCTTATAAACAAACATAAGATGCATTACAAAAAAATTGTTGTTATAGGAGATCATTACACAATCAAATAATATTTTATTATAAAGAGATGTTCCTTTTTGGCCTTCTATTTTTTCTCATTACTTTTGGATTCTTTTATTCACATTCCATTCTAATCAACTCCTATATCCCTATTATACCTTTTTTTAATAAAAATTATGTCATATTTTTCTTAATTAAATTTTAGGAGTATGTGTAGGAATATGTGCCGTAGAGGCAATCTTTGTTTTTTCTTCAAAATTTTGCTTAACTAAACAACATTATTAGTTTTGTTTCTTATTCCTGCAACTACATTATTTATTCATAGGTTTGTCCAAATTTGTGCGAAATCTGATTTTCATAAGTTCACACAAAAAACTTATGAATTCCATATTATGCTTAACATGAAATTTTTTGTATGTATTCAATATTTTAAATATTCAAATGGATGAGACATTATTTTTGAATGACATACTTGAGTGTTCATGTTTAATACACAAAAAGCATATTGTTTTTATGCAAAATTACATCACCATAATTGAGTTAAAATGTAAATCATACGCACTTCACATCAAAACATCATAAGTAAAAAATACACATAATTTATATAAAAATAATATATATATACTTTCATGCCACTTTTACACTTTGAATCCCACAAGTTTTGTTTATGATTTTTGCATGAATTATATTCAAAATTTCGTGATATTCAAAGTTTATGATGAAGGGGCATTTAAACTTAATAACTATCATTTGCAAAAAAAATTCATTGTTATGGGCTCATAAGAAGGTCCTAATGCATTTTCTCATGAGGTAGTATTTTAATGTAAACTCTAAGCCTTTATTTTTCAATCTTGTCAATTCCAAATCAAATCCATTTTTATTTTAAAAAATTTTGGATCAAAACTCATTTCATTGCCTTTGAATTTGTTGCTTTTTTTTTTTCTCAATTTGTGTTTTTGATAGGTTTAGGTGTCATGTGGTTTAGATTTGCATGCCATGTAAACTACCTAAATTAAGCCTACTTTAGATGCCACATGTCTATTGATGATTCATTTACATAATAAATGTAAAAAGTGAGGCAAATAACCTAGTCCAAGTAGGTAGCATAAGTAACCTTTGTTAGGCTATCTATGTTATGTAGGCTTATAAATTAATATACCTTACCTAAGCTACTATATATATCATAATGTTAGGTATACTAACCTAGGTTAAATAGCATAAATAGATGAAAACAAATTAAGGTAGAACAATTTTAGGAACATGTGAAAATCCATATTGTCCAAATTAATATTATGGAAATGGTGTGGAGGTAGGTTCCAGCTTGAATTACATTAACCATGTGACAAGGTGTCATTAAATACACCCATTATTTGGACTTTGGCAACCTTATTATAACTTACGAAGACCATATATTTGAAATCTTGAAAATTTAAACTACTAAATGTGGTGAATGTAATTTTTTTAAAAATGTTCATATTTCAATGTACATTTTAATATTTGGTCATTGATATTTTTTCAAATTGTCCTTTATAATATCAATGTGATCACATTAAGGCTTTTTTTTCCACTTTTGTGGTGTAATCGTATTAACAACCGTCCATAAGAGGAAATAGCCAAATTTGTCTACAAGACAAGTAGGACAATATATTTTTTTGTAATCATGTTTTTTTTTAATAACTTGTAGGAGCAAGTGCTACAAATGTATTGAACCCATTCCAATAACAATGTTTTTTGTTGAATGTTTTCAAAATTTTCCAAAAAGAATCTTTGGATGGGTCACACCTCCACCCCCCCAAATTGTGTTTTGCCAAAATTTCACACCAAAAAAATGTTTAACCACACCATATTAACATTGAACCATTTTTTTTTTAATGGGCATTATATGAAAGTGCATTGAGTCCATATTAATTTATTATGGATTGTTACATGTTATTTAGTAATGTTTCAAAAATCTAATATTTTATAATGATTCAAAATTTCTTCATTAAATCCATACAATGTTAATATATCATCTAAATTATTTTTTGTTGATTTTTTTTCTTCTATTGAATCATTTTTATGTATCTCCATGGCAATTATATTTTATTAAATCTTGCATAATATGCAATGTTATAACATTTTATGGACTATTTAATGTGCTTTCACCTAGGTATCTTAACCTAGGTTAATATATTTAGGCTAGGTGTGCTAATATGAATAGGTGCAAACATGTATTTCTTTGATATTTTTCTTTAAATTTTATGGATTAATTAGTCATGATAATGTGGCAAAATTAATCTTAGTTTTCAAAAACAATTTATAACATCATTATTTACAGGTCAACATAAAAAAAATTATGATGTAAAAAAATGTCACATTATATTATTATGTACATGTATATATAAAATAAATGTACAAAAAGTGAATATAAAATATCTAAAAAATTAAAAAGGATTTAACATTGAAAACAAAGGTTACATTCTTTGAAAAATGTTTTTAGGTGCTCTATATTCACTAGCTTCATTTCAAAGTTGCACAAATGTTCCCATAATATATTTGAAACATTATTGTAAAATACATTTAAGATATTTCAATATTAATTTAATTTATCATTTTAAAGCATGGAAATTTTAATATTTGTTAAAATGTGTATATTTTAGTTGATGTGTAAAATGATGGGTCCAAACACAATGTCAAAAAACCTCAGTATAAAAAAATCATGTAAATAAAACTTAGTCAAATTGGACATGTTGAAATTGACTTGCTCAAAAATGATAGATTTTTTTTTGACAATTACATAAAAGGTACTTTTGAAAAAAAAAAATCTTGTAAAAAAAAATCATATTATTTTGTAGTGCTTGCCACTTTGGGAAACTATATTGCCTGTTTAATAAATAACGAGAATGTTTGCTAAGATGATGTGGCAAACTATGATTGGTTATATAAGGTGATGAATTAAAAATCCATGATCTTATAGTGGCCAAAAATAATCATGACAAAAATAAATGTCATTTATTGTAATATTGTGTAAAGATGTGAATAATACACTTACAGGAATGTAGCACTTATTTTGGTAGTGGTTGATTACCTTCGTGAATGAATTCGAAACACGGGTTTGTGATTTTTAAAGATTGGTTAGATTGGTGTAAGCATGGATGGAATAGGGAACCTTGTGTGATTGCTAAAGGAGTTAGAGAGTAATCATCTTGTATTCCATTGTATTCCAACACACCCATTTGAACTCCAATAGGTCTAGGATGAGCAACATTTTGTTGAGTGTGATGACACTTTCACTCACATTGACCTAGTCAACATGGTTTTGTGCTAAAGGAAGAAAGAAAAGATGACCATGCTGGGATGACATGCATAAGGATATACAATTGCCCAAGATTATATGATGGAAGGATCCCATCTTAAAATACCCAATCCATGGATTCCAAGGTTTTGGTGTGGTGGGTGTTTGGAGGTGTCAGTTGGTGCACATTTTGTTTTCCAATACATGTACCTAATAACTCTAAGTGTCAACTATGGTAGTTACTCATTGCAACAACACCCCAGCCTTCTTCTGTTTTCATTGCAGGTCTCAGGGATGTGTTCTAGTTATGCCAATGTGCTTTCCTTGGTAAGGAGAGAAGGCTGTCAGCATGGCTTCAAGTGCGTATAGCTTAGACGGAAACAAAAAGGAGTCTTTTAAGTGATATATTTCTTGCCCTTCGTTTTAAGGGGCCAGTGTGGAGCAGCACCTTACAATGATGCACCTTCTCGAGTGAGGCCAGTTATTGGCTATATTTAACTTTGGAAATGTCAAATTTTGAACTCAGAGATCCTGACTTTACGTATGTGTTTGCAGGATGGGATATTTATAATGATACGTATCAATTCCACCCCCCCCCAAACCCATTGATACCATGGTACCAATGTATATGCTGCTTCACCCCAATATAAAAACCTGTTGAAACCGTAGGTTCAAATGAAAGAGAAGTACATATAGCTTAAGTGGACAATGGTTTCTATGTGATCAACTAGCCTAGCCCCACCAAATGACCTATTCTTCAAAATGTAATTCAAATTCAATCCTTCAGGGATTGGCAAGCATGCATATCAAAATTCCAAAAAATTTGCCATCACAAAATATCTAACATGGTAATGTACTTGAATTGGGGCACTTCTTGCTTGCCAGGTCAATGATGGTTGTTGCAATGCTCCTCTCATGGAAATTTTGCCCGCACAGCAATAACTTATCCACTAGGTATTCATTTGCTACAGAGAAGCAAAAGAATCAAAAGGGGTTTGAGAGAAAGGAATGGTGGAAAAAAAGTACCTAGTGAGAGAGGTGCAAACAATATTCAAACCCTAATATATCACACTCTTGGTCACTTTTAAATGGTCAATTATTGTCCATTTTGGCCAAGTTTTTTGTCAATACAGTCTGGATGTTTTTAAAAATCACCCAAGATACTAAAGTCTTTGAAAGTTGACTACTACTGATGTATAATATTTTTTAACTACTACTTGCAAGGGTGAATTCTGACTTTGGGGGTCAGTGGGGGAGGATGCTTCTGCCAGGGATAGCCCAAGTGAAGCAACAGCCACTTGAGCACCATGAGCGATGATGGTGGGTGGACAGGAAACACAGGTTCCAGTTACTCAATTGGGTTACCCAAAACCCTAACCCTAAGTGATGGTACCTCTGTTTCTTTTTCGACTACATACATACAATCAACCCACCACTTAGACCTTACGTGCGAGCCGTGTACATGCATCTACTTACCCAGTAACCTTCTATAGTCTTACTTACTTTCCTACCTACAGGCTTATCCTCTATAGGATAGGCTACCAAGATGAAACCCAACATAATAATCTCAGTTGAGGTGAGGCTCATCCCCACAACAACTGCATCATAACATTGAAAACACATTTACCTGACAAGTTTAGTTTGCCCCCGATTTACAGTTGGGGCGCTGCACACATGACGCAAAGAAGGAGCAACATGTGTTTGTTGGCTGGAAAAAAGCCTATAGTGCCACTCTTCTTGGTATCTAGCCTGCTGGAGGAGTGAATGGTTGAGATTCAACCCAAATTAGAAAAGCCAAGTTTTGTGAGGAGTAAGTAGTGAGGACCATGACAAGTTCAAAGGATGCAAAAAAGTTATCGTGGATAATAACTGTGGTGCATGAACAACCAATGGTCAGCCATGGGCTCATTTTAGGACATTCTCTCTCACCCATGTTAATTAATTTGTTGCTGAAGTGAGAGAGAAGTGAATTTTTCTTTTGGCTGAAAATGATATCCATCTTGGATGACAAGGCTGCCCATGATGGCAGGCACCTGCAGCATGGAAAGTGAGCATTATGGACCTTTTTTTTTTATTAGGCTAGGGGAGTTTCGGATCAGGGAAAAAGCACAACTTCCTTCAGGAGTAGGAAGGAAGGAAGGAAGGAAGGATCCTCGAGATTTCAGTGCTCAAGATTCTAGTCTGGCAGCCAGAATATGGGCAAAAATCAAGGAAATACTAGGAAGCTGTCCATCCATCCACGCATCCACCTCTCTACCTACTACTGCCTTCCTTCCTTCTTTTCCGGGAGCTCACCCTTCAACATATGTTCTCTGAGGTAAATTTTCAGCAAAGGAAATACAATGCACCATACCTCTCCTCCAAGGTTAAGACCCAAAAGCCCAACACTTTTTAGATTTGTTTTTTATCTTTACTCGAACTTACCCCATTTGTGAGCCTCTATCAACATCTACCGCATTCATGGAAATTATTTCCTCATCCCAATTCCTCACCCATAAACATGAAATATTGAACAATTCAGAATGAGAGATCAATTTAAATGTTATATCATGTGGACCAATCATTATGATCAACCAATCAAACAAAACCATATTTCCTTAGTGACCCTTTTGAAGAGCCTTGTTGTATCATTTGGATATTCACAAATTCAAATTTTGTTTCATGTCTCACTTAAGACATAAACTTCCATCTAAATTTATCATGTACATGTCATTATCTTATTGGTCATGGAGATGCTCTTACTTAAGAAATCTGGCTCAATCTACTCATCCATCGCAAATGGTTGCAAAATCAACTATTGAATTAAAATTTTATACATACTCAAATTAGATAAAAAAAGACCAAGTGTGATTTTGTAATCCATAGCTTTTTGTTACTTTATGTTTTAGTGTTCAGAGATGTAGTCGGAGTTAAGGCCATGAAGTGAGTAAAAGTCAAACTTTTCAAACCACTTTGACCAATGCTGCGCGACCTTGTTTGCTGCTAATTAAAGATGGCAAAAAATTGTTTACACATAATACACACAAATCTGGGATTCAACAAGAAGTGAGTGTACTACTTTGGCCCTCCCTTGGAGGAGGGATTGCATGACCCAGCAGCAGCACCCACTCGTGCACCATCCATTGGAAACCTGTTACAACCATGACTCACAAGTTGGTTACTAATCTTGTAAACCCTCTTACTTCATCCTTCTCTTACATAGGTAAAATCATATATTGTAAAGGAAGAATGAAGCTTCCCCTGACTGCGGATCACAAACTTAATACAATAACTAACCACTGTGGTTAACTCTGGGACAGGAATACAACCAAAAAAAGTGTTCTTCTTCCCTTTTCACATACCATCCCTGGTGCATTCACTGATGGGTGCTGGTTCTCATTTTATTGGAAGAATATGCACTTTGTGCAAGCCTAATATAAAGTAAAGAGTGTCTCTCGGTGCTAAGTAACTTTAGCTCGTATTCTGACCTGGCTTGAATCTACCTTATGTCAGCTTGGATATTTTTCAAAGGCTTTACATAGTAAGCTGTGGAAAGCATAGTTGAGTAGTAACTAAACTAATTACTGGCCTTGGCTCCACTACCACTCTACAACTTTCTTTTGCTCAGTGGGCCAAAAGTTGGACTGTAGGATATTTTTTAAAAAGTTAGATGTGAAGGAACATATTGGCCTAATCAGAAGAGTCTTTCATTTACCATGGGTACATATATACGAGTGTGAACCCCATGCCTAATGCATAGGTGTGTTATTTCAACAATGTTTGGTTCATGTTTTAGTTTTCTTTTTAAACTTTTATCTTTTATATTTTATATTTTTATGTGTTTTCTGTTTTTATTTTCATTTTTTATAATAAAAATAAAGTGTTTCTTTTTCACTTTTGGATGCAAGTTTGAAGTTTGGAGAAAGAAGACACACCTCATACTTATATGTGTTGGCTTGGCAGTAAACTTGTGCTTCCAGTTGCCCCCACTGAACTCATTACTTTATTCATCACTGATGAGAGCCTTTTTGTTTTTTTTTGGGTCTGGGGGCAAAACCTGGATCACATAGCTGCAAAATGAAGGCATAATTTGTAAAGCACTAGCAGAAAATCTCTATTGTATGTATGCGGATTTTTTCCTTCACTAAAAGGTGAGGGCATTTTGAAAAGAGTGACCTCTTATTTCAATTTTTTTTTTCCAAATGAGACCGACCCTTAAAGAAATTCGCTAGTGCTTTAGGGTTGGTTAACAGCCTTGGATGGAGCAGGGTGTGGTTCCACATCCCTCAGGCAGAGGTGCTTCTTTTGAGAACACCCTGCCCATAGGACGGTTGCCTTACCCAAAAAAAAAGGAAAAATTTCCAAAAAATTATTGTAAATTTTGGTTGGATTCCTGTCAGCCAGGGTGACCTGGTACCTTCTTCACCTTCTTGAGTGAGGCCTCTTAGTGGCCAAATCAAACCAAGGCCATTTGCGTGGGCTTAGGCCTTAAATAACCATTTGTTTCAAAGAGGAGAGTCTAAAAAATAAAGAAATTTATTTTTTTTTAAATTTAAAAAAACCATAGATTTGGACTCTGAGACCTTGATTTAGTCTAAACATGGGATATTTACAATATTTATTATAGAAGCAATTTATATAAAATTTGAGGGCTTTTAGTTTTTACCATAGTACGAGTGTGAGTTCGCCGGTTCTTCACCCTACGGGCACATGGAGTGACGGTTAAAATTGGATGTGGGAATAGTAATTTTCTAGTGCCCTTCTTTCTTGTAAAAAAACTGAGCACCATAAAATAGAATGCTCCGGGGGGGGGGTGTAAAAAGTAAAAAGAAAAAGGTCCTGCCTGTCACACGGTGCCGACGTGGAAAGTGACGGACGCGGGCGGCGCATGTGGAGGACGCAGCGGATTGGTGCACTCGCCTTCCATGCCCACACTTATACCCTCAATCCACTTGTACCTGCCCAATGAATCCAACGGTAGCGCGTGGCGGCATCTGTTTCGCCACAATTATAGCCTTTTTTCTGTTTTTTTGCACTCATGCCTCGCCCTAAACCCTTTTTCTATCTCCTTTGGTTCATGTAGCTTATCCAATTGTAAAGTAATTTCTTTTTTTTTGGTTTTTTTGGCCACAGTCAACCAACCAACACCCACCAGTGCACCATCCACTGGATGCCTGTTATTTTACTTACTTGTGGATGAACCTCAACTGAGTTAGTATATGGTTTCACCTCGGTAAACCAATTCCGTTAGAAATAGGCCTCATCATGTATAGGTACATAGGTAGGAAATTAGATAACTACTAGGTTAGTAGATGGTTTATACAAACGTAAGGGCTCCTTTTACTACCTACCTACTAACAACCTAGTTGTTGTAGGTTGTTAGTAGGTAGGTAGTTTTTTAAAAAAAGCAACTGCACTAATAATCACCATGGTTAGCTAGGGAACTGAAACCCAACAGAAAACTGTTTCCCGACTACGTACCATCCATCCTTCAGGGTGCAATAAGTTGTCTTGTTAGTTACCCTCAGTGAACTAGAGGGACCACCCTGGTCCATGCAGCCTTGGGTGAACCACCACCCACACTGGTACAATGGTAAGCACTAAAAACCTCAAAATCCATTTAAATTGCTTTCTAAACATTAAAATTACTTTCTGGACTTCGAACTAAAGTGAGAGGCTTTGAGTCTAATAAGTCTTACATTTTTTGGGCTTAATATGGCCACTTATAGTTTTACCACATAAAGATAGACCCTGCCCTTAGGGAAAGTAACAAGTAACCTGGGGTGTGAATTCTGTTCATCCTAATGGCTGGGTTATTGTTCATCCTTATGGCATTGAAGTCAATCCGAGGCGCCCAACATAGCTAAGTACCTATACACTAAGGCCCCTTTACACTATGTAAGGGACCATGACCGTGGAAATGTTGAGAGTCCTTGAAACACATCCACAAGTCAGTCCCAGAAAATTCAGAAATCATTTATGTGTCGGCCCAGATTGTCATGTGTAATTTCAAGTGAAAATTAGACTTTATTGAGGTACCAACATATTATAACTGAGCCAAAAGAAGCTAATTAATTATTTTATATAAATTTTGATTTTTCACTTGATATTATATCTAACTTTTTTACTATTGGTTTAGGATTTGTCTTCTTCTTTTTTTCATTGCTTTGCTTCCATGTTTTCTTTTTTCACTTTCTTCATTTTTTTCATTTCAACAAGTAGGATCACCGTGGATCGTAGGAGAGAAAAAAAAATTGTAAAAGAAATCTAACCAAACACATCTTTTTGGCCCATGGGCTAAAAACTTTTGCACCCACCTTTTATTTTTAAAATATTTTGTAGGAGTGAGAAAAAATTTAAATAATTTTTTTGACCAATCATGAATTTTTTGGACCATTGGCTAAAAAACTTCACATTCATCTTCAAAAAATATTCATATTTTTTTACATGATCATGACAAAAAAATTGTAGACCAATTGTGGTTTTTTGGGCTCATGGTTTTTAAAAATGTGCAACTCACCTTTAAGAAAATTATTAATTGTTTTTAAATTTGGACCACCAAATTCGAACCTTCAAATGATTTTTTTTTCAACCATAGATTTTTAATTCTGATGGTCATGAGCTTTTAAGTTCTAGCGTAAAAGAGGCCTCAATTAATAATTGGACATTACACATTACCAAAGTTATAGTTAGGTTGTGAGGCTAAAGGTTGATTCACACCTAATGGTAAGTGAATATTAAGTCAATGGTAAGGGGTGCGTGACAAAAGAATGAATTCAAACTTGCAATGTTAATTTAACACAAAAATTTACACGACTACCTAGGTGGTAGTCAATGTTAAGTTAATGCATACTTAACATCAAATCTTTAAAAAACGTAAATTTGTATGAAAAGTTCAATAATAAGCTATCATCAGCCTTTAAAACGAGACTTTAACTCAATGGTAATGTAACATTGGATATATTTGAAATGTTTCCAAGAATTTACACTTGTCGCCCTCCTATTCACCTTCCACATTCCCTTCCACTCTCATCTCCCCCCTCTCTGCCATTCTCTACCTCTTCCTTCTTTTTGTTCTTCCTTTATCCTTGCTATAAGTTGCTCAAAGGAAAAACAAAAACATAGTTGAAAAATTTGTTGCTCAAGATAGTTAACAAATTATAGCAATTCTTCAACATCACAATGGAATTTCTAGGGACCTACTTCTTTAACTAGAATGATGAACAAAGTCAAAAAGGTAATCTTCTTTTGTAGTTAACTAAACATTTGCATGTCTTGTTGCAAGTATGTTGGACAAATTTATCTTCAATTTGTGAATAGCTTGAATGTCTAACAACAAAATCTTTTGTTTGTATAAAAAAAACAAACTTCTTGAACAACAAAACAAGATTCTAGGAGTCACAACACTTGCACACACATAACACATGCACAATTTGTTAGATTCAACAACCACAAACCATCAACATGTCTATTTCACATATATGTAAAATAGAAACATACTTCATACCTTCTTGTGTGTAAGTGTAGAACAAATTTTCAATTGTAATTCCTTTAATGATGAGGTACCTCCTCCAATTTAAAAAAAAAGGGAAAAATAAAAAAACATCCAACTAAATAGTTAGTTCCAATGTGCATGAAGTTCAAGGCCACAAATCACTCCAACCAAATTGGGAACATGATGGAATTTTGGCATTCATCAAAGCCAATTTTTGGGGACATGTCCTATCTTCAACCCCCCTCACATATGGGATTTAATGGATGATGTAGATGGGAACTACAAGCCTTCTAATTTGACACCTAACGAGACCATCAATCTAAATGAAGATTCAATAGATGCAAATTATGAAGCAATGGAAAATGTGAATGTAGAAAAAAATACCAATGCTAATGATGGCTAAATGTTTGAACCAACACTAACTACACCTTTGCCACCTTATAGTGTAACAACAAAGAGTTTCACTGAATTGATGCACGAAATAATTGGTGATTCCATTGATCCCATTTGTCTTGAAGTCATAGCATCACTACCTACCTATCCAAATGTAACTACACCGTTACCCACTCAACCAAAAATCATGCTAGATATTAACCCCCCATCAAACCCCCATCAAACTTTCAACATTTTTTATTACATGTCTAATATGACAAAAAATAGGAAGGACATATTCACCTGTAATTCATTAAAAGTTCCTTTGTTTTTTGAGATATAAGGTTAATTCCCTCTGAAGCACAAATCTCCAAATTTTTTTTGACCTTTGATTCATGTTTGATTCATGGGTTCTTTACCAACTTATGATGTATTTTTTCATGTATGCCAACTTCAAGTTCAATGATTTGAAATAGTCAAGCAATGTTAGCTTCATCTTCAAACCTAATAACGTTATGCAACAAGTAGTAACATGTAAACACATCATGGAGGAATGTCACATGTAACTCAAATTTTTGCAATTTTCTAAAAATCTTTTTCAAAATGCTAAAAAAATTCTCAACTACCAGTCTCCCTCGTTTATGCTTTCTATTGTATAAAATATCTAATATTGAATGTTGCCCTTCTTTTTTGAAAGGTGTCATAATCCAAGTGATTAATGTATAACCCTTGTCACCCAATAGATATAGTGAAAAGCCATCTACACCCTTCCTAGGATCAAATAAACCTTGATTTTGAGCATGTTTATATAATGCAAACATGTGTAGGACTCTATAATCATTAATGTTACCAAGTAAGCCAACACAAATGTCAATATTTTTTTTTTTTAAATCTATTTTTGCTTGAACTACAATTAAATAACCTCCTATTTTATAATAGTAGTAATCTTTAGGAAAAATGGTTTTAGGTTTAAAAATTTGGATGTGGGTGCCATCAATTACACCATGAACACTTGGCAATCCACACAACTATTGAAAATCTTCCATCACAACATTCATTTATGTTCATGTTGGCCATAGAATTAACTTGAAAATGATGTTCATAGCCTCCATAATCTCATGCAACATGAGCGACATTATTGATTTACTGATTGCAAACAATTCGCTGCAAATTAGAATATTAACACGATGGGCTAGTTTATAAATAACACATGACACCCATATTTCAATAGGAATTATGATTTGATAATGGGTGTCTTGCTTCATCAACACAGGCCATAGTTGGTTAACAATCATAAAGAATGTTAGCTTAGTTAATCATTTTAAAGATTTATACCCATCTATCATCATCGTATTCTATTAGTAAAAACCAAGAAAACCATGTGGTGCTCCTAAGTTTCACCTAATGCCCTAATTCCTATGATAGAACTAAAAGACAATTTTGCAACTATAAATGATGGAGTGCAACTATAGGTAAGAAAGAGCTTTATGCTTGTTTCAACAATGGGGTTTAAATTGTTAAAATTCAGATCCAAAGATCAAGGAAAAGGCAGTTTGAAAAAGAAATCAGTGATTTGAAACAACATACACCCTTTTAAAAACAAAACCCTATCTTTTAATTTGTCTACAAAGTAGAAAAAATGGAAGGTGAAGACTTATCTATGTTGTAGATGCACAAAATGACAACATAGTTCAATTATAACTCAAATGTTTCTCCTTTATCTTTCATGTCACTAACAATGAACACAAACAATTAAACATCATTTTCTATTTTTGAAAATCCACAAAGCAGAACTTTTTGCGACCATAATTGAAAAGGAAAAAATTTAAAAGATTTACTTATTAGAATTTAGAAGTAAATTGAAAACCAGAAACTAAAATCACAACAACACACACTTGCAACAACACTAACAATCACCTACAACATCAAAGCACACACTTGCAAAAACACTTACAATCACTTGCAAGTTACAACAACAACACCAATAATCACCTACAACAACAATAGGAAGAAGAGGAAAATGAGAATGGAGGAAATGAAATCATGAGTATGAAGGCAACTAAGGAGCAAGTTGTAACGATGTGGAGGGAGAGCATGGTGTTGCGAGCATAAATAGCTATGGTGTTGGTGCATCGGTAGCAATAAGCAAAGGTAGGATGAACAATGGCGACAATGGTAGTAGATCCTCATGTAGCAAGGCACAAGGAACATCATGTTTTCACATTTGTATGTCTCTTCTATTTCTTTTATGCTTCTGTTTTTTCTATTGTTGCAAAGCTAAAAATTGTAGTTGTTGAGGGAGGGAACTTCATAATATTTTGAAACAAAAGCAGCTTGGGTTTGTTGTGATTTTGAGAGCTACAAGGATGATCTAAAGTAGTAACAAAAGAGTGAAGTCACCAATGAAGACACCAACGAAAACAAAATAGTAACACCAAAACAACAACCAATGAAAACAAAATGATAACACTAGGATATTACAATGAAACTACAATGATAATTGAATAAAGATTAAGCAATTTGATGAGACAAAAGTAATGAAGAGGAGAGGCATGAAGGACTAAAAGGAGAAGCATGAACAAGACATAAATGAAGAAGTTTATGAAGAAGAAAGTTAAAAAATGAGCTAGCCTATTTGAACGCATGCTCATGCATGATGAAAAGGGGAAAAAATGATTGTAGGGAACAAGGGGAATGATGAAAAAAGGGTAAAAAGTTGCCTTAACTTGCCATCATGGATTTTGGTGTGAATCCATGATGGCAAGAAGGTACATTTTCTAAACCCTAAAACTTCTTTTAACTTAAACTATCGCAGGTGTGAATGCACCCTAATAAATGTTAATAAAAATGTTAGTGTTAGCACTAACACTAGGAGTGATTAGAACTTAACCTAGATACATTTATTTAATTAATGGTTAAAAGCCAATTTTAACATTTTTTTTCTATTTGAATTTTGGCATAATTTTGACTTGAAAAAAGTTAATGTGACCTCATGCCATGTTTTGTCATAAAGTCATTAGATAGATAACAACCACTTACACAATCAATAAATAAGACAAATTATAACCAAATGTGAAAATGTTATGCCTTAAGATGCCATAATTCATGTTGAAATCAAAAGGGGTCATGTCATCCCCCGCCTCCCTCGTCTTTCGTTATTCACCTTAAGCCCCTCTTTGTTGTATTTCATTGTGCCAGAATCCACACTCATGAGGAATTATGTCATGTTGTTATTTTAACTCCATTATCTTTAAGGCCTTTGACTTAATGAAATTTTTGTATATTATTTGAAATCATAATTGTTTTGAGAGCTAGCTTGATTTCACAATTTTAATTTTCAAAGTTGTAAAAACGTTTGTTCAAATGTTGTGGGGTAAAACTTAAAAAATTGACAAGCTTGAAGGTAGGTGCATGTTGTTGTTTTAAACGCCTTAAAATTTTTGCTCTTTTTCGAAGTTTATATCTACACTTGTTGATGTTCAAGTATTTTGTCTTTTGTCTTTTCAATTTTGGTTCCAAACTCCATACAAAAGCTTTGGAGTTCAAGTTCATTTTGCTCTTTTGTTCTTGCATTTTGTTGTGTCTTTCATTTGTGTTGTTCCATTTGGAAGCTCTTGTTATGGTTTGAAGTTTTTTTGTTGATTCGTTAAATGTTTATGTGCATTGAATTCCTAAACTTTGTTATAATTTTGTTTTTATATTTAGTTACGTTGATATTTGCATCATGTTTTTTGATTGCCTTATTGTTTTAGAGCTTCATAAGCACATTTTTTGCGAGTGGATTGGCTTTTGTGTTTCAACAATTACCTACATGATGATTTTTTTATGTTTTAAAAATCCATTATGCCTCTCTTGAAACTCTTGTTGAATTTTACGTATCATTATTTTTTCTTCTTTTATTTATTTTTATAATTTATTTCTTTCATTGGAAGCTTTTACAAATTGGAACTCAAGTGAACATTTCATTTTGAAGAGTTTTAGTAAATTTATTGTGAGTCAATGGGGGCCAAATTGCTCAACTTTTGTATTTGAGTCCTTGTTTTGAAACCAAATCTTAATTTTTCCCTTGCACTTAAAAAGCAAAGGTAAAAAAATGAAGATGAACTAGGTCATTAAATGGAAGAGTTAATGTGTGTAATTTCTTATAGTTTTTGATTTGTTAAAGTGCGAGTGTCGCATGATTGATTATGAAGAAATGAAGGACCCCTTTGAGTTTACAAAGGCTCCAAAAACCCACAAAAACATTGGAGTGATTCCATTGAATGGAATAAGGCCAAGATTCTATGCACAAATGGGTTTTAACATTTACACACCATTGTTGGATAATTCTTGAATTTTTTTTTAGAACCATCAAATTCAATTATTCTTGTTGTTTTAGAAAATTGTCCCAATTTTTTCAATTAAAAAATATTTAAAAGAACCGTCCTTAGTTTGAAAATTTCAGTTATTATATTTTCAACCATTTTCTTGAGATAATTGAAAATCTGAATTTCATTTTTTTCAATTTTTTAAAAATAGATGGTTCTCACAAATTTGATAGCCATTGATTTTTTAGATAATTATTTTAACTTTGGGTATCACGATTCATTTATTTGAATAACAAATATATTTTTAATAACAACCTAAAAAAATTAAGAAATAAACCAAGAAGCTTTTAGAAGAATGAATCTAACCTAAAAATCTTAACTAGAAGCTTTAAAATCCCTGAAATTATTATTAAATAAGATCTTACCCAATTGTTTTTTTGAAAAATTTGCACAAGGTGACAATGAGTCATCTTTTGGGTGAAATTACCATTTTTAATTTTTAAAACAAGTTACCAAAAAAAATTCCTTTGGGGGGGGGCGGGGGGGGGAGAAAGGGGCTTGTCTTAGGTCTTTTTATTGGCTATTATTTTAATATATTAATGATCTTGTACAAAAGTGTTGCCAATTAAATCTAAATATGTTTGGGGATGTTCATTGTTCCTACTACATAAAAATTTGAAAAAACAACATTAATCCTATTTACCCCTAGACTAAACCTTTAAAACCTAAAATCTTATGACCCATAATTGTCCACGTAATTTTTTTAAATATCTTGATTGGTTTCAAATTTTGATTTTTAAAAAAGAAGGTGGTTTTCAATTTGGTTGTTGTCAAGGATGACCTTAATAGTTTTCAAGGTGGGAATTAACTTGAAAACCACTTGAAAACTAGCCTCCCTTTTGATAATTGTGCAATATTGCTACCCACCTTGAAGTCTAAAAGATGAGATTTTTAAATTATCTTTTGCAATGAAATTGTGACTATCAACAACCAATCTTGGATAAAAATTTATATGTTTATTGTTAAATTTGGAACCAAAATTAAGAACATAAAAAAAATTTATTTAACACAAGGTCAAGTTCTTTAGGTAGGTAAGGTGATTTTTAAAAAAAAGTTAACAATTGGGTTGAATTTTTTATATTTAAAATATTAATATTGAACTTCGTACCTATATTTATATAAAAAATTTGAAAAAAATCCCTTTGCATTTGGATTGGGGTTAATCAAATGAGTGTACTGAAACATGTGTTTGGAGAATGTAACCCATTTCGTAGTTGGCAAAATGAATGAATGTCCTTCTTTTCCCTTCAAAATGCTTTATGAGGAAACCCCTTTGGTGTTTCATAGGTTTTCATTCCTTTCCTTTTCATAAAGGTTCAAACTTGTGAAGCTTTTCAGGGTGGTGCCTTACTTTACACATATACATTTTATAACATTGAAAAATGTTTAATGTGTGCATATAATCGAACCTAACTTTTGAATTGGGCATGGAGGTTATTCGATTAAAAAATTATACTAAAACCAAAACTAAAAAAATTAAAAATCGGAAGAATCAAGCTCACACTCAAAAAACCTCCAAAAAAAAAAACATAAAATGTTAGAACTGAAATTGGAGGTTTTTTAAAAATGGAGGAACTCCACAACAATAGTGCAAACCTTGTCCAACTTGTGTTTGGTTTCCAAGATTGAAACTTTTATACCATTTGTTTATACTTACTATCCACAAAACCTTAAGGAAGCTTTTAAAAGAAGTAACTTGGTGAACTTTTTGGAACACAAAGCCTAATTTCTTGAGAAACATAAAAACACAATGGATTTCAATGTTGTCACCTAATAAATGCATGATTTCATAATACAAAAGGTTTGGTGGTGGGGATGTTTGAAAAGTAGGCAATAACTTCTCATGCAAAAGCTAATTTGGAATTTTTATGTGACATTGAACTCTTTTTGGTCCTCACATGTATTTTGTTGTTGTTTGCATGCATGAAAAACCTTTGCCAATTTACGGTAAACTATGATGTTTTAATTTTCTGTTTGTTGTCAAAATTTGTTAAGGTGACATTTTCAATTGTTTCATCATCATGTCACAACTATGAGTCCTTGGATTTTTTTGCTTTTGCGAACACTATTGATGACACTTATGATGCATTGCTAAGTTATTGATATATAATCAAAGATATAATTTGGTGTTGTGGGATAGTCTTGGATAGATGGTGTGCCATGATTAGGGTATGAAGTTTGGTTTTTAGGATGGATTGGTTGAAAGTAATGGAATATGTGAAATAAGAATGCAATGAAATTGCCTTTGCCTTATTGAAGGACTTGAACTTTAGTTCCTTGCTTAAAGATATGATGAATGTGGTTAGAATTGTTTATCTTTAGTTTTAGGTGCAACTCCAAAGTAAACATGCTTTCTTGGTTTAGCCAAATATTCTTAAGATTCATAATTGTCATGGCATAAACATTAGACCAAATCAAGTTTTCATTCCACCTTTATTGGATGAAACTTGCCCCCAAGAACAAACATTTTTTTTCAAGTTGACAATGCAAATCAATTGTCATAATGTTATGAAAGGATCACATGTTAATAATCTTTCCATGTGAATGGAGAGTAATTTATCTTGCAATCAACTCTTTTGCAAATGGTTGTCTAAGTTGTTTAAGCCCATTGAACATTGAATGGCAATGATTTAAAACAACATTAAACAAGAAAGATGTTTCTTAACATGAAGAGCAAGCTCATAAACATGCTTATGATACATTTGAATCTTGTGGTGTGCATGTATGTGGATTTATTTATTTATTTATTCCTATGAAGATGTTTCTTTTGTTTGTAGCAATGATATTTTGGGCTTGGAACAAGATTTGAAATGTGACTAACTTCTCCTAAAGTTATTTACTTTGAAATTAGAAAAACAAATTCTTAAATTTCAACCCTTTTAATTATTTTTCCTCAAATTGTTTGCTATATGTTTTGCTTGTTTGTATATTTATTTTGTTGCATGTTGTTTTGTTTAAAACTTTGTGTTCATGTTGACTAATTTTATATGTTTTTAACAAATGTTATTATTATAAAATGTGAGTGCAATTCACTAGTAGTCGTTCAATGAACCAATGAATTTGCCGAATCTTGAAGTGAATTCAGTGGGACCAATGAGTTCACTCCAAATTCAATGAAAAGCACTTATGTGCAAGGACACATTTTATTATAATGTTTATCATATGTTACAATGGGCAGGGTCATTTTTGACAAGGGTCCCGGTCCCCCAAATGATTTCATAAGTAGCCAAAGTTTTACCTTGATTTTTACATAGCAATTTTTTTTATTGTTATAAGCTTTTTGATTGTCAATTTTTTCTCCTCCAATTCATTGAAGCTTGCGGCTTACATCTTCAGTGAACCAGTAGTCATCACCCACAACTCCGGATGGACCCCTTTCTCAATCCCTCCCTCAACATCTCTAACTACCAAACTTCACACTTACTGAAAACCTCTAGCTATATACCTGGATCACCATTTTTCTACAAAGAATTTGAGAGAATTTTGGAATTTCTTTTGGGTTTTTCTATTGTAAATTTGATTTTATGGGGGGTTTAAACCTCGCATAAATTTTGATATTTTGAAAAAAAAAAAAAAAAAAAAAAACTTGGGTTATCTGTCATTTGGGAGGGAAACACTAAAGAGGATTAATTTGAGAAATTCACAAAAAAAAGAGA
>Ga0116227_10003327_pt1 | contig 35901 bp, 29 predicted proteins | sample S1TSphgellanicum_FD_89693 | JGI IMG/M metagenome (GOLD analysis project Ga0116227, IMG submission 89693) | Host-associated microbial communities from peat moss isolated from Minnesota, USA - S1T2_Fb - Sphagnum magellanicum MG | ecosystem: Host-associated > Plants > Peat moss > Unclassified...
AAAAAAAAAAAAAAAAAAAAACCCTGTAAATAAAAATCAAGGATGGGAACCCATTCATTAAAAGTACAAGGCAAATGAGAACAAAAGTAGACACAACCCATTGAAAAAAACAATCACTCAAAATCAGGTAACGACCCTATGCAAAGAGGACTCCTGATTATGAAATGATAATCAGCGATGATAACAAAGAAGACCTAAGACAAAAGAGTTGTCATCTGCCACAAATAGGCTAACCACTAGGTATTCAGACTTCTTGCATACGTAGCTGGCTTGCATGCATAGTAAGGATAACACTCCTAATTCCATATGGTGTTGGGGTTTTGTGGTCATCCAACTCGCAACAATGTTAATATATGTCTTTTGTTTTGGTACTTAAAAGTGCAAATTGTAGGTGGACGTCATGAGTTGGGTTATCAACAACTCCCGAAAGTGAGTGGCCTTCTTTGCATAAGGTCTTTACCTGATATTTTGTTGATTGTTTGCTTTTGTTTTTTCTTTGGGTTGTGTCTACTTGTGTTCTCATTTGCCTTGTACTTTTGATAGATGGGTTCATACTATTGCTGATACCAAGCAACATTGGTCTATAGTAGTGTTATTTGGTTTTAATTTTTGGCTGATTATCTATCAGGTACCTAGACCATTGGTTGTAAATTTTGAAATAAAAAATCCAAAATCAAAACTAGAACAACTAGAATGTTGAACTTGCCATGGTATTTACATATGGATTGGTGTACTTTATACTTTACTTTTATGATCATTCTAACTTTTAAAAAAAAAATCATGACCATTTATTTATTTATTTATTTATGATCTTTTTTTAAACATGAAAGGTTATATGTAGCTTCACCTTGAAAGGAAAGTTTTCAAAAGGTATGTGATAAAGAGGTAACTTTAATACCCGTTGTCAATAAAAGGTATATAATATATACCAGTGTTGTGCCAATATATATAGGGTACAACCTGGGTATATAATATTGGTATGCATACTGGAATAAAAGAACATATCAGTCTAGTATGACCTATGGCAATACCAACCTTATATTCAGTACAAGTCTAGTATGAGACCTGAGATACTTGAGATAATACCAAGTTTACACAAGGTTTATACCTACCCCAATACCAGGTTCATACCTACCATATAAACCAGACAAAAATCAGCCTTTGGACCTAACATCAGTACCCAACTCGTATGAAAGTTTTGAAAAATTGTACCAGATACTAGGAATGCTTGTAAGTCCTCCATCTGACCCTGCAAATTAGAATTAGATGAAGAAAAGTCAACATATGTGGGCTTGGCTCAAGAAAATGGTTTTTCTCCTACATATTTGCTCAGCTTGCTGAGGCTGCTAAAAAATGCAGCAAGCAAAGATCCTGTAGAGAAGAGTGTAATAGATATGATCTGACTGGTACTCCATGTTTTTGATTGGCCAATGATAATAATGATTGATCAATGTGGTTTGCTATTACCTAGTAGTTCCCACCTACATATTTGCAGTCCCCATTTCAGTTAAGTTTTATAGGGTGGAGAGGCCCCACAACTGGGCACATGCTGGTGTCCGTGCGGCCAGTGGGTGCACAGCGTGCATTTTTTGACAGACATTTGAAGACCCATGAACGGACATTTGTCAGGAAATATTTGGGTCTGGAACTTTTTTTTTTTTTGAGCGGTGTAGTAAGATAAGAGGAGATTTTGCCAAGTGCCTTTTTTGAGCGGTGCTAGGGGTGGAAGTCATGTGCAAAAGAAAAAAAATTGAACAGTGGTAGATTTTTAGGGTTATGTTTTAGGGTTTCATTAGGTCTAAAATTACAAGCCACTTAGTGTAGCTAGCAGTAAGAGGTTTATGGGCATTTTAGAGTTCAATTGAACACAAACGCATGTTTGGTTTATCATTTGGAGTGCACATTTAAAGCAATAGCATAAAAAAGACTAACAACCCTAAAATGATCAAGCAACAAGCAAATGCCCAAGTTTTGAACAACACACATTCCCTCCCATTTGAAGTTTAGATTGTAGCTCTAACTATGTCCTTTTTGCCAGTTTCAATGGAGGAGGAGTTACAAGCATTCCTAGAGTTGATTGTTCCTAATGCAAGATGTTTAAGATCTAATTCAATTTGTATTCATCTAGATGTGAAGGAAAGGCTTGAAGTATCAATAGGAATAAACTTTAGTCCAAAAGCAAACCAAGCTATAGTCATACAACCTTTAGTTTCAAAATGTCAAGGTAGAGTTGTCAAATGAAAAAGGAGTTGAAGTAAGGGGCTATAGGACAGCAAAGGTTGGGGGTTCTACAATATGGTTTAAGGGTTCAAATGTCAAAGTAGAGGTAGTAGAAAAGATCCAACTTTCACATTCAAATGTTAAGGTAGAGTTAACAAATGAGTAGGGATTTGAAGTAGAGGGCTACAATACAGCAAAGCTTAAGAGTTCTAAATTAGGGTTTCAAGGTTTTGATGTCAAAATCGAGGCCGCAATAAAGAGAGTGTCAAGTTTGAATTTGAAATTAGCTCTAAACATAGAGTTAATAAATCCAAAGTTTGTTTCTCTGCACCAAGAACTTACACCAATACCAACAACTAATGTAAGAACAAATATAATATATCAAATCTACATTGAGAGGTACAAAAAATACTTATACTACTATTGGTGGGCACTTAATGTTCTAAGACATTCATGGGTTAAAGGGATTCCAGGGATAACAAAGAGAAAAAGATTCCTCCAAGCAGTTGTTCAACATAGGTTAAACTACATACCCACCATCTACATAAAAACCCAAGACATCACATTTCAGTGGAAGGACTTTGAGGAGTTCTATGCCCTCATTTCACACAACGGACCATGGTTGGAATGTGTTCAACAAATAATCCTTACCCTAGCTGACTTTCTATATTCATGGTTTGAGTTCAAGAAGGTTAGAAATGTACTTCTAGTTGGGCCAACATACAAGTGCTGAAGCCTTTTGAAGCTCGAACCTAGAAGAGTACATGTAGTTTATTATGTTCCGTAGATGTCGAAATGGAATGTTGGATCAAACAACAACTATTCAAGAGATTGTACCTCCTACACCTAAAACAATATGAGTATGAAAAAAAGTTAATCAAAAACCAATTACAAGACCAAAGGGCACATGGGCAACTAAAGCATTGGAAGAAGCTATAGAGGCAATTGAGGTAAGGAGGTGTTCTATGCGAGGAGTTTTTAAATAATGGAGCATACCCTTGAACTCTCTTTGTGACCATCTAAATGGGTGGACACATAATAAGAAAATGGGGCCATGGGGTGTATTCATAGATGGGGAAGATGTTGTCGTGGTTAAGTCTTGGCCATGCAAGAAGTAAACATGTTTGTAATTATGCACCAATTAAAAATGAAGGCGGTGGAGTTGACACGAACAAGGGCAACCCCATTTCGGAATGGCATATTAGGCACAACTTGGTACCACTGGTTTAGGAATTGACACCAGAGGTTGTCATACGAACCACAGATGAACTTGATGTCAACAAAGCATAGGGCCTTAATTGCTAGTGCATGTAATTCATATTAAAGCAACCTGTAGACATTGTATGACTAACACAAATACAACCCATACCATATATGGAACTCAAACGAGACAGGTGTTCAAGTAGGCTGACAGTTGGGAGTTAGGGTTTTGGTTAAGAGAAGGACAAACACAATTTACAACATCATTCTTAAGTCTTAAGAACAACTAACCATAAATTGTGTAGTGAATGCAGCAAGGGATATATTATTAGGGTTTTACATTTTCAAAGGTAAGTAATTATGAAATGATTACATTCAATTCTACAAACCTAAAACCTACATGGCAATGCAAAAAAAAGTTTGGATGACCTCAATTCTTTTGAAAGAATTTTTGTCTTTTTTCAAAAGGTCCGTCCTTTAGGAAGAATTTCACTTACCAATCAATAGGCACTTGTTAATTATGGATGGGCATGATAATCCTATTACTTTGGAGGCCATAGAGCAAGCACATGAATTTGGATTATACATGGTCACTTTCCCCACTCACACCTCTCATGTCCTACAACCTCTCGATGTTTTTTGTTTTAAGCCTTTTAAAATAACCTTTACGAAGGAAAGAGATGTTACAATGTCCAAGAGCAATTACATGGAGCCTAATAAGATAACCTTAGCTAGGTGGGTTGACTAGGCCTTGGACAAATCAATCATAGAACAAAACATTAAGTCTAGACTTAAGGTTATAGTCATATACCCTCTAAACCCTAGGGCAATGGATAACAAAACTAGACCTTCAAACATTTACACAACGGTAGCAAATGAACATGAGGGGACAAAGAGGAATCAAATGAACAACTTGAAGGAGATGAACCAAGAATTGAAGAATTTGCTACCACAAACCTTCATATATACATGACAAGAGTACAAAATTAGGGTTGAAGAATATAATGTTAGTAGCATGCCTAAAGTGAAACAACGTTATTATGTGGACATGCCACACAAACTTGTAAAAGTTGATGATAAGGTAGAGCAAATAAACATTGAAAATGTATCAAATATTAAAAGGGAAGACATGGAAATCAACTGGGAGGCAATTTAACTTCATGAACTTGAAGATCAAGAGGAGTAGGAATTGTTTAACTTAACATAAGAGTCAATGAGGATAAATAATATATTATTGTTGCCACATTTACTTGCAAAATAGACCAAAGGTAAAAAAAACCATTAATAAATTATTTTTAATCACATGTCATCACTTATGAAGAGTAACTTACTATCTTGAAGAAAAAAACCATGAACAAGGCATTAACAACTAGAGAAGCAAAAAGGAAACAAAAAGAGGATGCTGGTTGAGGAAGGCAACTAATACCCTAACCTCGACAAAACGAGCAGCCCTATGAAAGCCTAAGAGGTAGGCCAAAGCCACCTTTGATGCATAGTGGTCCCTTACAGTTAGTACCACAACCTCGGCAAAACGGGTACCCTTGCGAGAGGCTAAGAGGCATGCCAAAGCCACCTTTGATGCACAATGGTCCTTTGCAGTAATAAGAACAATTAGAGGACAACTACATCAAAAGATTTGAGCATCTATCACCACAAGCTTACACATAGGTGAAACAACACTTAATTTGGGGATTGCAAGTACTAGTCAACAACAAGCAATAGTAATAGCAAAATGAAAAATGTAGCAAAATGATTCAACGTCAAGTGGAGCAATAAACATTGTAGTAGCCAATGTAGCACCGACTACATCACCAACTATTGCAATAACCAATGGAACACCAAATTAACCAGGAAATGTAGCAACGACCCATGTATCTACAAATGTTGCATGGCCAAGTGCTATAATTGTTTAAGTATATAAAAGGGGGCAAAGGGTGGGGGAAAAGGAGTGGGGAACCAAAGCTTCGAGGAACATGAACTTAAAATAACTACACAACCAAGAGCTAAAAGAGCCAACGATTAGGAACAAGAAGAGCTAGAGGTCAAAAGTAAGAGGAGCTACTATGACTAGGAGCAACATGAACTACAACCAAGAACACAAGGAGTTGTGAATCAAGAGCAAGAAGAGCTGGACTAGGAGTAAAAAAAACTATAAACTAGGAACAAGAGGAGCTACGAACCAAAAGCAAGAAGAACTGCAAACCAAAAGTAATAGGAGTTAGAACAAGACCAAAAAGAGCTATAGACCAAAAATAAAATGAGCTAATATGACTAGGAGCAACATGAATTACAACCAAGAACACAAGGAGTTGTGAATCAAGAGCAAGAAGAGTTGGACTAGGAGTAAGAAAATTTATAAACTAGGAACAAGAGGAGCTACGAACCAAAAGCAAGAAGAGCTGCAAACCAAGAGTAATAGGAGTTAGAACAGGACCAAGAAGAGCTAAAGATTAGGAGCAAGAGGAGTTACCAACCAAGAACAAAAGGAGTTCTGACCAAGATTAAGAGGAATTATAAACCAAGACCAAGAAGAACTGTAAACTAAGAACAAGAAGAACTACCACTAGGAACAAGAGGAGTTGCCAACCAAGAGCAAGAGGAACTATGAACCATGAGCAAAAGGAGTTCCAACTAGGAATAAGAAGAGCTGCAAACCAAGAGTAAAAGGAGCTCGACCATGACCAAGAAGAGCTAAAGGTTAGGAACAAGAGGAGCTACAGCCCAATAGCAATAGGATTTGTTAACCAAAAGGAAGAAGAGCTACCAACTAAGAGTAAGACGAGTTGCTAACCAAGACCAAAAGGAACTTTGACCAAGACTAAGAGGAGTTGTAGACCAACAACAAAAGGAGCTGTGAACTAGGAGCAAGAGGAGATCTGACCAAGATCAAGAAGAACTATATACCAAGAGCAAGAGGAGTTGGACTAAGACCAAGAGCTAGAGACCAGGAGTAAAAAGAGTTGCAAACCAGCAACAAAAGGAGTTGCAAACCAAGAACAAGAAGAGCTTTGACCAAGAACAATAGGAGCTACCAACTAGGAACCAAAAAAGTTCAGATTAGGAACAAGAGGACTTGCAAACTAGGAGCAAGGAGAACCAACGACCAGGAGCAAGGGGAACTTCACAACTAAGAACAAGATCAAGGAGCCAACAACCAGAAGCTTTGAAGAGCTTTGAGGAGCATGAAGAGGAAGTAGATTCAACATTTTGCATTTTGATTGCTACCTCCCAAAGAGGATTTGCAAGCCCAAAATTCTGAGAGAAGTAACTAGAATGCTAGTTCGACAAGGAAAGCAAGGAAAACGAGAACGGAGTTTGGTGCCCGTGGTTCTACTACACAACAACATTTGACAAATTAGGGTTTAGCGAACTTAGGTCTAGGGTTGAACATTCTTGAGATTTTTGGTGACCAATCAATCAAATGGGATGCATCTAGATTGTTATGGTGATTTTGTCAATGTTAAAAGGAGATGAATGTTTGCTTTGGTAAAAAAATTCATCCCAAGGATGGAGGTAAGTAGCGTATTATTATGCAAAAACAAGGGTATGTTCATAGCAAGGAAGCTATATATGGATAGCAATAAAGAGGTATACATAGCCAATTTTTATGAAAGTTTTGACCCCTTTCACTTTGAGTGACCACAACCTACATGTTTCTTCACTAAGGCGATTCATAGTGTCATGGGAGCACCCATAGCCAACTTACATTTGGTGTTTGAAAAGCATTGCCAACCGATCACTCAATAAAAAAGCAAAGGTTTGCATGCCACTAAGTGTCTGGACACCGGCCTCTCTACCCTAGTTGGGGTTGTAAAAGAGTAAACAACTTAAAGTGGATGTGAGAAATATTTTTGTAGGGTCAAATCTTGAGCCCCGGTGGGGATGCTCTAAGAAAAGAAAGATTGTCGTTGAGAGGAGGAGGATGAGGAGTCGTCAGGAGGTGAGGACACAAGCAAGAAGATTTGAAGCAAGATTGTCGCGCAAGATTGCTTGACTTGGTCTTGTTTTTGGGATGCTAGTGAGGCAGACTGAAAGCCCTGAAGAATCAAAAGGGAAAGAGGGACAGCAAGCAGGCATGCATGCATCCATCTCTATCGGTCGATCGATCGATCGTTCGTGAATCCCCAAAATTACTGAAGGAAAGTGGGCGTCAAAAAAAGGAAGGAAAGGGCAGGCAGGGCCCGCTGTTGTGTGTTGTCTTGTGTTGCGCGTCATTGGCGTCATCATCAGCAAGCAATCCCTTGGAAACCGCAAACCAAAAAAAGAAAGTCAAGAAGAAGAAAGAAGAAGGGAAGAAATTGGTTTTTTTTGTTTTTCCGGCTCATTTCTTTTTCTCGTCATGGGTTCGTCGTGGGCAAAATACCCGGTGCCTTTTGCTTTTTGGATTTATCTTTTTTCTTGCGAGCTCTGGCTTTTCGGTTCCGTGTCAAACAGTAGTAGTTCGTTCTCATAGCTGGTAACAAACTCGTTCGATCATGGTGTTCAAATATGCTTCAATAGATTCCAGGGGTTGAATGAACATTGTATGTGTACACAACCATAGCTCTCAATAAGCACTTTAGATCTAGAATCATATATTCAAACATCAAAATACTATTGTATTCAACGCTGTGCATCAGCACCAAACTTGGGTGCAAACAAGTGATATATTATCAATATTATAAGACTTTTTTTTCTGGAATTCTTTCTTTCTTTCTTTCTCTCTCAAGATTTCTCTCTTTTTTGGGTTTAGATTGTTGAGAGATTGAGGAGCTTGGTGGATTCAATAAGTAAGCTTTTGTGTTGGGTGTTTGAGTTTAGATGCTGTAGATCTCCCTGGAGCAACTCTGGAAATTTTAATTACAATTCGAGAGTTTTGGATGTGAGAATCCCGATCTTAACAGCAGGAATTTAAGATCTTTGAATCTCTTTGACTGCACATCTCCTAATTCGATTCCGAGTTCTTGACAATGATCGTGATCAAGCTTTGAAGTTCTGAGAGTGTTGTTGATTCGAGCTCCTGGGTTTAAGAGCTTCTTGATTGATATTATCCAGCTTTCGGGCTCAGACAAGCAGCTTCTATCATCATCATCATCATCCTCGAGGTGGGCGAGTCCGGAGCTTTTTGATTGTAAGTCTTTTGGGAGTTTTAAAGGCCTCTGAAGATCTTGAGGTTCTCGAGTTGCTGCACAGCACTGGAGATCGGATCGGATCGGATCCTCGGTACGTTTTCATCGAGCTCTTCGGTGATCACGGGAACTGAAGTTTCTGAAGTTTTTGGAGGTTTCTTGATTTATCGAATTCAAAGCTGTAAATTGGAGTTTTCTTGGGTTGCGACGACGGGAACATGGCGAGCGAGCTTGAGGAGACAACGGTGGCGGCAGTGCCCCACATAGTGAAGGATCTTCAGCGTACAGTGAGGAGCGGGATCACCAGGACGGCAGAATGGAGGATACAGCAGCTGCGTGCGATACTGAAGCTCGTGCAAGAGAACGAGGAGAGGATCATCCAAGTTCTTGCCCAAGATATCGGCAAACCTGCACATGAAGCGTTTCTCACAGAAGTATGTAGCCTGGCTCTCTCTCTCTCTCTCTCTCTCTCTCTCTCTCTCTCCAGTTGCTTGGCAATCCCCAACAATTTGGATCAGGAAAAACAAGGAAAAATTCATGATTCTGGAGAGACCTCTATCCAAGATCAACTGTATGAAAAACCCCAAAGCTCAGCTGCAGCTCCAAATCCAAGATAAACAGTAAGAAAATCCCCAAAGCTCAGCCTGCAGCTCCAAATCCAAGACCAGTTGTGTGAAATCCCAAAGCTCCTGCATCTCCAAAATCCAAGAGCACCTGTGTGAAATTGCAAAGCTCCAAACCGAGAACCCATATGACTGAAAAGACCGAGTGCAAATTATCTAAGCTTCACTTTAATACAAGTGTAGTAGCTTCTTCACTATGTGCATGTACATGTTTTTATGTGTGTGACTTTGTAAGTCTTGATAGTGTTGGATGCCAATTCTAGTACCATACCACACAACAAAGAATCTTCTACAACTTTCAAAATTCATTTAGATCTAGCAACAAGTCTAGCAACGTTGATGAGAAATTATTATTGCCCAAAACAGCCTGTTCTCAGCTCCAGATGGGTGTTTCAAGCTTGAATTAAATTACCTGGTTTCATAATTGCACGCATCCTTGTAACTGCTTTTGTTGGGATTATTTGAAAATCTGAACATGAAAATTGAAGACAATTTCAGAGATGATCACTTCCAGTGTTTTTTTTTGAAGGGATGTTTAGATGGGAGACTTCTAGAGCTGTAAAAAGTTTGACTGTTTTTCTTCTTTGGGGTTGTTGCAGATTTTAGTGGCAACAGACTCATGCAAGCTAGCCATTAAGGAGCTCAAGAAATGGATGGCACCACAGAAGGTTCAGAGTGCAAAGACCACCACCACCACAATTTTCCCATTGCTGTGCAAAACTGGTTTTTCTACCTCAAGAATCATGCATGATTCAGTAGTAAATTTTGTGATGTTATTCTTCTTAAGCTCTCGTATAATAATATTTTTGTGGTTTTAATTGCAGGTGCCAATTACACTAATAGCTTTTCCAGGCACAGCTGAAGTCATTCCTGAGCCTTTTGGGGTGGCTCTCATTATATCTCCCTGGAACTTCCCTTTTTGTAAACTCCAGGACCTCATAATTTCTACAGCTTTCTTTTGGGGGGGCGCATGGGGTTATTCTTCTTCTGCTAATTCAACAACTTTAGTACCTATTGGAAAACTAAAATGTTGAACTTATTTTTGAAAACATGAAATTCATTCCACATTGTAATTTGTAACAATGCATCTGCTGATCCAGTGGTCACAAGATTGCTTTAAAGCAAGGATGACTTTAGGGAAACCAACATCTGAGAGTTCAAAGCAAAAGGTTCAAATCAGTTGTCTTATACTATGTGCAAAATTCTGGGCATTGGGTTTGTTCCTATCTATTGTGGAGCTTTGTCTCTGTACTTGATCAATATTAAGTCTCATTGACCCAATTGCATATCTTATCCAAGAAATAAAAAATGAATAATCTGACAGATCCAAGGGAAGAAAATTTTGCATGTCTAATTGCTATTGTTTTGTGTTCCATGCTGTTCCCTTGCAGTGTTGGCAATTGATCCTGTAATTGGGGCATTAGCTGCTGGCTGTGCGGTTGTCCTCAAACCATCAGAAATTACGCCTACTGTATCATCACTTCTTGCTGAGTTGATCCCCCAGTATCTGGACACAGATGCAATCCAAGTTGTAGAAGGAGGTGTGCCAGTAGTGACTGCTCTTTTGGAGCAAAAGTGGGATAAAATCTTCTACACAGGTTGGTTTTGTTTGCTTCTTCTTGATTCTTGCTTTCACAACATGACTCACAAATTCAACCTGAACAATACATCTCTCTCTCTCTCTCTCTCTCTCTCTCTCTCCCCTATAACTCACATTCATTGCGAAGTCTTGTTATGCAAACCAAAATGAAGTGGAACTTGAAATGTTCCAGTTTCCAAATTGTGCAGGCAGCCCAAGGGTTGGAAGGATAGTAATGGCTGCTGCAGCCAAGCACCTTACACCTGTGACTCTGGAACTGGGTGGAAAATGTCCAGTGTATATTGACGACTCTGTCGACTTGAAAGTATGACATGCATCATTCTTGTTTGTAAATCTGATGTATAACCACACACAATCACATCTGTGATGATGATGATGATGATGCCATATTACACAATCCGTGATTTTTGTTTTGAATGTATGGTTGGTTTTATCTAGTAAGATTCTTACCATTGGATTTAAACTAAACGTTTCAATGACATTTTAGCAAATTTTAGAACTGAGGTGAAACTTGTCATGGAGGAAGTGTCATGTCATGTAGAGAAAAAGTTACTAATATCTTCTTGGACGTATTGTTTGGATTGGGAAGGTTACAGCAATGAGAATATGTCTGGGGAAATGGGGAGTAAATGTTGGGCAAACATGTATTGCTCCTGATTACTTATTGGTTGAAGAAGACATTGTGTCGAAACTGGTACAGAAACTATCATCACTCCTATTTCGCTTAATTCCAAACATACCTTGATTCTTTGTTCATTACAAAGACAGTAGCCTAAATTCATTTTGGTAATCTTCTCTCACTATTCAGTCTCAAGAGAATGGAATTTCAAGGAATTTCTGGGTATTTCTGACACCCAAGAACAAGGATGCCAAAATGAAAAATGGAAAATGCCAAAAAGAAAAAACCCTGCTCTCTCCAATAAGATACCAGTGACATACTGATCATTCAGCTCTCTTTCACTCACTTGCGCAAAATTCAGGTTGAGACTATAAAGGCTACAATTGTGCAATTTTTTGGGGAGGATCCAAGCACCTCTGCTGACATTGGCCGGATTGTGAATGAATACCATTTCCAACGGCTGAAAGGGCTTTTAGACGATCCAAGGACAGCAGAAAGAATTGTTTATGGTGGCCAATGCGACAAGAAGTCCCTGTGAGTGTCCCAAAACTTTAAAATAAAACAAACTGCAAAGCTATAGTAAAGGTGCACCTTCAATGCCCAAGTCTCTTGATTATGTATGTCCTATCTCATCTAGACATTTCAAGGTTTATGAAATTTAGCTTCTGCCATAAGATCATCCATCACTAGGTACCATTACACCTTTGACTTACCCAACCCATGCAATTATGTTACAACATGGTTTTTACAACTAGTCTTTTTCAACTACAGTCGAATTAAACCTTTTGCTTCTATCATTTTTAATCACTTATGTCATGTATAGTTGTATAGGACTAGTTATGAATGTCATGTTTTAACGTAGCTTGAAATGAAAGTGTTCAAAGTTTGCTTTTCATGATTAATGTTGTGCCATTTAAAACTCAAAACTGAACCTTTGTCTAAAGCCCAAATTGTTGCAAGGACTTAAATTTTTAAAGTTTATTTAATAACATGCTCCTTTGTCTAATTGTTTTGAGATGTTTGGTTTTATCTTGTTCATCACATTCACTCTTTTAATATTGAGAAAATGCTTGTCATCGTATGGGAATTGATGTCTACTCTTTTGTGATTAGTGCTTCGTGTATTTCTTACATGATCTAACATATTGCATGCAGCTCCATTGCACCTACACTTGTGCTTGATGTCCCCCTTGACACCCCTATCATGTCGGACGAGATTTTTGGACCAATTCTCCCCATTATAACGGTAATTTCCTCCTACTTTTGCATCCACCTTCTACAAATCAAGAGGCCCATTATATATATATAACCACCATCAATGACATGGTGTATTCATTGTTACAATGTGAAAGACAACCTCATGAGTGAACCTTTTATTAGGCTACAAGTTTTGAAACTTTCCCAAGTGCTTGTTCTACAAGAGGTGTTGGAAGAACCTGGGTTAATTTTTTCTTGTGCTGGCGATGTAGGTGAAAGGTGTGGAGAAAGCTATGGATGTGATCTTGGAGTTTCCCAAGCCATTAGCACTATACGTTTTCACAAAGAGGAAGGCAGTGGAAGAGCAATTCTTAACAGGAATCTCAGCTGGGGGTGTGGGAATAAATGAGACAATCTCTCATGTTCGTAGATTATGATCCTCCTCCCGAATTGTCCTCTTGTTGTATGCTTGTCAACCAGTAGAGAAAATAGACCCAACTAGGTGGATTACTTTACTAATCACACTTGAATTGCTTGATAGCTCAATGAAAGGATGTTTGAAGGAACATCTACAACACATTGTGTCCATACTTCAGTTTATTGTGTCACTTTTTAATCCAAGCGAGGAAAATTCAAGACTAAGAGAGGAGTAGTAGAGACAAGTGGTATGTAGCAAGATTTGAAAAGAAAATGAAATATTCTCCAATTCTAAGGTGTATACATGTGGTGTTACTAATGATTTTGTCTCATGATTTCTGGCTGGTGTGGTGTACAGTTTGCAGTCCCTGGATTACCATTTGGAGGGGTGGGGGAGAGTGGAATGGGTGCATATCATGGGAAGCATTCCTTTGATGCCTTCAGTCACAAAAAGGGGGTTTTGCACAAGGGTATGGGAGGAGACCTACCAGCCAAATTTCCTCCATATACAGATGCAAAGAAAAGTTTGATTCGATGCTTACTAACAGGAGATTTTCTCGGCGCTTTGCTTGTTCTCTTGCGCATTAGGAAATGAATTATATGTTAGAGCCTGGTTGTGCTTAATGTAAATTTGTATATTTGGGCGTTCTCGTCAATACAAAAAATAAAATTATACAGTTAGCTGATTTGCATGGTACCTGATCTCTTAACAAGATCAAGAGTCGTTGTGAGATGAAGAGCTCATATATATATGTACAGTCATTTGGTCCATGGATAGACCTTAAAACAATCTATGGGTTAATAGTTAATACCATTCCTTGGCAACATGAGCGAATGTAAAATCTGTTTGTAACAGCTAAACAATGTGCGTGAATGTAGATTTTTTCAGAGAGATTGCCTGATCTTGCTTGGTTTAGAAAAAGGGCAGTCAAGGAAGTACATACACATGGGGAAGAGAGAACTGAAACAATTGCACTATCATCACATAAAAGTCATGACCATGCTTACTAAACAAATACATCCTTCTAAATAGCCTTGTTACACTTTCAAAAAACTAAAGAATCGATTGCTGAAAGAATGGTTCAACCTTACTTACATTTTTTTTTAAAAAGATTGCAGCAATAATCTGGTTCAAGTTTCTGAATTCTGATTGAGGTTGTTTGATTCGGTTATTGGGTCAGTTCTGGGGGTTTGATTCTGCAGTCTGGTCCTACCAGCCAACACTGCTCATAACAACAGTTCCCCAAGTTAGTACCTAGTTCCTCACGAATCTCTTGTTGAATATTTGCTTTGTATTCAAACATGGGTTTAGGTACCTCTCACATTGTCTTCTATTGTTGATGCGGTATTCTAAACATCGGTATGTCAGAGTCTACAATTGAAAGTACATTGGAAGGGGCAGCTGGCTGCTGTCAGGGGCATTCGCCATTGGAAGCGAGGGTGCGAGAGCTTCAGGACCCAGGACTCCATGCCCTGAAAACAGCAGCACCTTCCACCAGTATAACAACCAAGGAAGTAACACTGGCATAAAACCACACCACAATCGAGGGACCTTACACAAATACTGCCATTTTGAGCTGGATCTTACATGATGATACGGGGGCAGGAAATTGTGTCTGGTGAGGTCCCTCAAATAACAACAAAGGCTAATTCCCCGGAGGTTAACCTTTGACTAGGATAAACATGTCGATGAGTGAACATTTAGTGTATGAAAATGGCATTGTGGTCGACATTTGGTTGGTGATGTAGTCTAAGAGTAACTTGTTCTTCATTTTTGGGTGCTTCAATAAACTTTTGAATCATCTGTATCTAATTAAATAACATGAAAAATTCTTTCATTTGGAATACATTCTTATCACACACCTCTATCACTCCTAACATACACATTTTTATCATATGTTAACAATCCTCAATTTTATCTCATATGGTTTTACCCAAAGTTCTCACCTATATAGTTGAGCCAAAGGGGGATTCTATTAGATCCTGACAGAAAAACACATATTTTTGGGGAGCTTCCAACGTGTTGGTTTTTTTTTCCCCCCTTTATGATGGGCCAATCAAATTGGCTAATTGTAATAATAATAATTTTAAAAATTGGGTTAATTAAAAAAATCAACAAGGTTTAAGGTTTAAGCCATATTTTTCTTAATTGTTTTTACCCAAATGCCAAAACATATATAGCTTTGGATATGGATATTTCTTACATATGTTGTTCAAAGTTATGAATAGGAGTTAATTTTTTAAATCTACATACACTTGAACATGTGCTTGAATAAAGTATATTGATTTGAAAAAAGAAAAAGAAAAAGTTAGGATAAATAATATATTATATTTTTACCCAACAAGTACATCCAAATAAAATATGTATCTACACAATATTGGTCCCAACTACCAACTCATCACATTTTCCTTCATAATTAAAACTTGTGTACCTTGTTTATTTATTCTTATTTGTCAAATTTTTGAAATATTAAAACCAGGGGTTATCAGACCCCTTTTGTTGAAAAACTAATAATATTTGAACAATTTGTGACAAAATTGTGAGTGGTGGGTTATGCAAGTTGGGTTGTTGATTGCATTCTTGACATGTTGACTTAAACAACACTTGTAACTTTTCAAAAGGCATGAAAATTTGGTGTCCCAAAAAAGTGGTATCATGACAAAAGAGGAAGGTTCCATGGAGACCTTCATGAAATTGTTAATAAAGATCATATATGATCTACTACTACTACTACTCCACATGCCAATGCATGAAGAATCGTTGTTCACAACAAGCAATCTCTCTATTGGTACAAGGATGAAACCAAAAGTAGTGATGCAAGATGCGAGTCCTCCAAATTTATCAACATCAAGGGTACTTACTATTTGGTATCAATGTTTGAAAAATTGATTGTCTAACACCGTGAGTCGACAAAGAGTACATTCGTCTATGTCTTTCCAAGTTTCCACAAAGAAGAGACAAGTGTAGTAGTGGCTTCGTTTCCATGTCAAATAAAGAACTTTGCTTTTTGACAAATGGCTCCTACCCACCATAAGGGATAATGGTTCTAGATCCGATCACATACGAAGGTTATATGCTTTTCAGCCACAAGAACAATTTGTCAACTGCAATAAAAAAATAGTGATTTCCACCCATTTGGATGTTTCTCTAAGAAACTATGAACATACTTAAATATTGGGTTAACATGTAAGAGTGGATTTAATCCTTAAGTAAAAATTAAACACACATGCACTTGCATCAAAGTAGTATGTAAGGTCCATGGGTGATACTCGAATTTGACGGCCACCTGAGGCTCGCAGCAGCCAAGCAAGGGCAGTGCTGCAGTCTGGTAACATGCCCATCTGAGGACCTTACAGCACAGACTGACTGCTCAGCCACACACAAAGACCAAACTGGCGGGCCCTAACAAAAATGTAAGAGCCCGCCCAGAAATAGGGAAGTGCTCATTCAACTTTATGAAGAGTACAAGAATTAACACATGATATAATCAACTAATTACCTATTTAATGGTTGTGGTCAATTTAGAGGTTTTTATGGAAATAAGGTTGCACAATGTAACTTTTCATGTTGCACATTTGAATAATATCTTGACATTGTTAGTATTTTTGGTTTGCACATTTACACATTCTGAATGTTAAAAGGTGAATAGTTTTGTGTTGATCACCTTGTTCATCACATAATGTTTGAAATTGTTATAAAACTTGTACAGTTGGTTTGCTTCAAGCCTTTGCTCTATTGATATCTAAACCTTTTATAATGTGCAATGTAATTTCTTGTTGTTGATGACGGAACTACCCATCACTTACTTCTTGACACGCCATTTATAAATTGTGTTTTCTTTTTGCAAAATTCTTGCAAGTTTGAACTCAAACAGCCTAATCATCATCCTTCACCCAACTCTGCATGTCAAGTATCCATTGTACAACTTTTTTTTACTCATCATTAATAAAAACTATAGTAGCCCCAACATTGTGATTTGTGGTATTTCCAAAATAATGAATATTTTGAAAAGAACTAGATGGAATTTTCCATTGCCTTGCAATTATGTTAATAGGCATGTCATTGTCAATTGCATCAATTATTGCCTTGAAGTTTGCATTAATTTATTGGCCTTTTGTCAACTTTGTTTTCTTCATGGTGACGATGTCATGAAGTTCAATTAATGTTACTTGAGCACATTGAAAAAGCCTTATCATCACAATCTTGGTTGTTTTCATTGAATGGTGGATTACTGAACAAGGAAAAAAAATTGAATTTAACTCAAAGGAATGACTAACTATGATCATGCAATTTTCCTCTTTCAATGTTTGAAGTTGTCCATACCAAGTTATTTTTACTTCATTGTCAATGACTTTCAATCATTGAACATAAAATTATAACCATCAAAATAACTATGTCATTTTGAATGCACAAAGTTGTGTGAATATTTTAAAGATTATATCATTAAGTACATTGGGGTGTTAAATGTAGGCCACATGGAGAAATGTAAGTGGGTTTACTTCTTAAGATTCTTCTTAGATGTGGATTTTGTAACCTTGTGCAAATGCAACCCTTTGTCTCCAACTTATGCTAAAGTTTTCCTTCTATATAAATGCTTATTTAGCTCTTTCCTCAATACCCTTCCATTGCTTGGACATAAACATGTCTCTTTCTAGTGAAAAACATCCACACAAAAAATGATGTCCAAAAATTATCATTAATAACAAAAGGATTTTTATTTTTTTTGTGACATACAAATTTCAATGTTTTTTTATAAATTTTATTCCTAATTTTATAAGAAATGTGTACATTTTATTATTACTAAATGCATTGGGTATATTTAAGATAATTGTTAAAAATGGAATCACGTCTTGTCATGGACATAGAATTTATAAAAGTTTTTTAAGAAATCCATAAGATATATGGGTACATGTTTTTATGGTAAAACCCATATATGGTTTTAGAAAATTATGTTAACATAAGGATCTAGAAAGTTGAGTTGATGGAAAGTTCTAGAAAACAAACTTGATGAAAAATTTTAGAAGGCCAAATTGGTAGATGGCTTTAAAAGGCTATGTTGGTGGACATTTTTCAAAACATGATGAACTTTTAAGAAGTTTATGGGATATTGTGCCTACAATTAGTTATTGACAAATCTTTGTCAAAATAATTACTTGTTTGAAAAAAAAAATCAATAGTCCTAAAAGTTTTGACAACAATTAATAAGTATCTTAAGTTTTTAAATTGTTAGTCATGTTACTCAAAATGTCTCAAATTTCTAGACGATTATTATTATATGGGGGAAGGTATTGAGTTCAATTCATTAAAAATTTGGTAGTGTAGGTTTTTTTTTTAAAAATTCCCTTCAATTGGCATTCTTGAAAATTAATTAATGCTAAACATTAGTTATAAGTACATTGGTATAAATGAAAGGCCTTAAAAGTATCACCCCTTAATCTCACAACACAAGTTATTACATATGCATTACATTTTTATCTCAAGCCTAATTTTATAACATGCCTTGTTCTATCAATAAAATCTTTGAATTCTTATTCGTTGTTGAGTGTTTGATTTTGCTAAGTCTATATAGTTCTACTTTTGAATCTTTGTCTTGTTATTGACACATTTTAATTTCTACAATTTGAATTTTGCACCTACTTAGGCAAAGGCAACCCCCTTCTTTTTCAATTTTTTATTAAAGTCACCTTGTGTATTTGCTTGAGGTCACATAAACACCTTGGGGAAGTCTATCATGAACATAAACTATTGTTAATTCTTTTTGTTGAAAAATGTGAAACACTTTTAATTTTGTGAAATTTGATAAATAAACTCCCCACAATTAGCATAGTATAGTGCAAATGTAACAAAAACATCTTGCTAAAGTTTCAAGACTACTATTCAACCTCACACACATTAAAAATTACATTAGATAAACATTAATTTGATTCCATTGAGAAAAACTTGTACAAACCAAACAACACACTCAACACAAAGGAGATTGCAAAATTTGTTGTCATTATTAACCTTGGGCCAAGTTGTCTTTGTGTTGAAAATGTGTTAACAATGTCCTTTGGGTGTCCTCTAAAGATTAATTTAACATCATTCTTAAAGCTTAACCACCACCATTCATACTAGAAATTGAGTTTTATTATGCTCTAAAACCAAACCAAGGCCATTGTTATTGCATTCATAAGATGTTTGGAAAACGATTTCAAACTAATTTAATGATGAACATCAATTTTTCTCAAATTTGAGTTTAGACAATTATTATAGTGTGGAACGTACGTTGTAGAACAATGTGCATCATATTAGACATGTGTATTTATGTATCGTTAATACTATAACAAAGGGTTTAGGAATACAAATACCAGCCACATGCTAAACTATATTCAAAACAATCGTAAAGCACATTTGATCATCCCTAATGACAATCTCTTTGGATCTTTTTGTGAATAAAATAGTATTGCATGATCGATTGTATTAATCCCCTTTCATTGTCATTTTGTATGCAATAAATTAAAACTCTTCACCTACACTACGGAATGTTATTGGGAACACATTCCCTAGGCAATGGTTTTGTCGACCCTCAAGCCCATGTGTAGAACCCCACCTTGGTTTGAGATTGAATTTCTTTGTGGATTGTGTAGTATTGGATGCTCATTTGTGATATTACTATTGTTGTTTGCAAGTTCGACAACACTAAAATTTCCCAAAATGATTTGAATGTGTTCAAGGAATAACAAAATGTGGCAAGAACAGTTTTCATAGACATGACTTGGATTGATTTCCCATGAATTTGAATCGAATGTACTTGCAATGTATTCATGAATTTCATCACATATGTGTGATATATCACCGTACCAATGCATTTATGTTTCAACTAATTATATTAGGAACATGTATTCATGTAGAAGGTTCTCAAATGCCAGTAACTTCTTTTCCACTGAATCAGTGGATCCTGTACCAAAATACAAGCACTTGAGTTAAACATCCATTCACTTTCATGTTATCAAGAGAGGTAGCAAATGATAGAAGAGACTGAAATGCACCCACCCATTGCGGTATGTGCCAAGGAAAGTAAGAGTCAGGAATTCGGTTCCCAAGATGGCCATTTTCTGTGTCTTCAAGTCTACAAAACAAACCCAAAAAAACCCTCGCCTTGTATCAGAATTGAGATTGTGGTAAGAAAATGATTCAACAGAAAACAGTTAAATTACACCTTTTCTCTTTCTTTATGGTTAGATACGTGTGTTTGTGCATCAAGCTTCAATCTAACCCAAAGTCTATGTGAAGATTCATTCAGAACGCAGCTAAAGACCAGAGAAAGTCTACGTACTTCAAGCAAATCGAATGCATCCAGCATCAATGGAAATTATGCCACAGCAGCTTCAATTACTTTGCTCCCTTCTGCTGCTGCCATCACAAACACAGATCAAAAGGTGAGTTAAAAACCTCTGCAGGATAGGACACATATCTATGTGATTGCAGAGAGAATTCCACAACAAGAAGCTGCTGTAACACTCCACTGTCTTCATTAACAAGTTGCCAGAACACCTGACTGTCATCATCAGCTTCCGATGGATGGTGGCTCTAAATTAAGCAGATCATCAATTGGGCAAACCATTATGGAGAGACATCTGTGTCCTGGGTTTCTGTTGCATTTTGCAAGCAACTGGAAGAGTCAGTGCTGATACATTTGCTAGGACTAAGAGACATAGCTAATATGAGAAAAAAAAGCAAATGCATCATTGTTCAAGCTGTAACAAGCCTATTGTAGACTGCAGGATACATTACAACAGCACTACGAATACTTGATCCTTTTAACCTGGAATTTATTATTTTATCTGAAGCTCATAACTTAGATGCATGATCTGCACCCCTAAACCCTAAAACCTTTCAAGATGCGGTTGGAAAATGACAATGTGCTTGACCTTCAAGCAGAGAGAGAGAAAACATGAAAGGCTGCAGCATCGGCAAATTCACACTACCTACGCAATGCCCATGGGGGCAATTCTCGGCAAATGTTATATCTCGAGTTTACTACTGTTCAAGCTCTGTACTACATTGTTTCTAAAGACTAGTTGCAGCAAATCATGGAAGTGTGAACGCATGCACTTGGGCCATCCTGCATTTTGAGGCTAGATCTGCACATACATTGATTGCAACTGGCTCATTGACAAGCTCTTTTTGCACTCCAGTGTTAACCACTCTTGGGCCCTCGGCGAGAACCATGAGGGAAGATGCAAGGGCTTTTTCACAGTTATCAAACCGGACAAGACAAGTTTCTTGGACCAAAATCAGATTTTCATTGTAGGGTATCATCATAGAACACCAATAGCAATCCGATGAGATAGAGAGGAGTAACAACAAGAGAGAAAGGGAGTGATTGTAGGGTTCGCTTCACTAATGGCTTGAGTGCAGCATCAGTGTGAGATAGTGGCTCCAACTGTAGAAATTCCCAAGCATAGGATAAGAGAAAAAGAGCTCTGTTGTAACTGAGGTTCAACATCTTCTTCTGCCCTTGTATTCATACACACAGACACAACAGCATGCTCAGAATTTCCATCTGTGAAGCCCAAAAAGTTACAAGGATTGACGGATTTCGTCTCTGAAGCCCCGACAAGTTACAAGGATACAAAGTTTCGTGGGGTTGCTGCTGCAAAGGGACAGGGGAGGAAATACTAGGGTTTCAAAAGCGCGTGAAACTAGGGTTTGGAGTGCCACAGACGAAGGAGACTAGGTTTAGGGTTTGGGTCTTTCGGTCTGCAGAAGGGTTCGGAGCAAGAGGTTGCTGTTGCTACTCGTAGGCAGGCAACAAGGAGCCGGCAGCAGGCACGCAGTAGCGGCGTCCACAAGATGGTGCTCAAGACGGAGGTTTGTCGGTTCAGCGGCTCCAAAATCTATCCGGGCAGGGGAATCAGGTTCATTAGGAGCGATTCACAAGTGTTTTTGTTCTTGAATAGCAAGTGCAAGAGGTACTTTCACAACAGACTGAAGCCGTCGAAGCTCACATGGACGGCATTATTCCGCAAGCAGCACAAGAAGGATGTCCATGCGGAAGCGATTAAGAAGAAACGTAGGACCACCAACAAGCCCTACTCCCGCTCCATTGTTGGAGCTTCCCTGGAGGTGATTCAGAAGAAGAGGACTGAGAAGACTGAAGTGCGAGCGGCGGCCAGGGAAGCCGCCTTGCGTGAGATCAAGGAGAGGATTAAGAAGACCAAGGATGAAAAGAAGGCCAAGAAGGTTGAGCTCACTTCCTCCAAGTCCACCAAGCCTGGTAAGGCTGCCACTCGAGCTCCTCAGCCCAAGCCCGCTAAGACAGGAGCTGGCGGCAAGCGCTGAAGAGTAGTTTTGGTCTTGTAACAGGTTTTTGTTATGTTAGCTGATACAATGGACCATGCATTTGTATGTGAAGAACAAAGAATTTTTTTTCTTCGGATGCTTGATCTTGCTTGCCCCTTTTGCTTTCTGAGCTTCTTGCACGAATCCTTTTTCTTTCTGCCTGATCTTGCTTGCTCCTTTTGCCTCTGAGTTTCTTGCACAAATTCCTTTCCTTTCCTTTCCTTTCCTTTCCTTTCTTTTGGTATCTTCATGGCTGGTTTTGCTTGGAATTGTCTAATGTATTGCCATGGCAAGAAGACCAAGGCAGGCAGATTTGATTTGCCCTAGCTGTTAAAACCCTAAGCATCTGGAAAGGCTTCAGAAAAAATCAAAGGTTCTTATTGCCCAAGATGAGTAGTAATCTTTAGTTCCAAAAATCCTTTTTGAAATTCACTTGGACTGCATGTTGGATCTATTTTTGTGTGTTGAGTGCAAATTTCTCTGGAATTCTCACATTTGGACTCTTTGTATACAAATGTGCTTATGCAGATTTTGAGCTCTTGTGAAAGGATTAGAGGCAGCATATGTAAAGTAAGAAGGCAGGCAGATGTGGAATTGCCTAATGCTGAGTGGTAAATGACTGTGTATTGTGTTTGTTCAAGGAAGATCCTAACTGGTTAGTCTTGATGTGAGCATTTAGGGGAAAGGATCCTTTCTCTCATGTCTTTAAATGCGTTGGTTCCTAATCACATTCATTAGTGCTAAAATGCATGTACTAATGGAAGAGTGGCTCTTGAAGAAGGCAACATGTGTTTCATGAAAAACAATAATTTCCAGGTAGCTAGCTGTGGGTTTGATCCATCTGTGGGTGGACCATTATTGACATGCATGTGAAATGTGTGACAAGTGTTCGACAGATCAAATGTCTATGCACAATGAATGCTCTTTGGCTGCTGTACTTGGAACTATGCCACAAATGGACACTTTGCAAAGGAAGTCCATGTGCATTCCAAAGATATCTGCCACATGAAGGTGTAGAGATGGGGTCATTTATTTTCTCTTGTAGATCAGTATGTGTAGCCTATAAATTTTCTTAATCTTTTCCTTCCTGGCTTGGGCTCCTCCATAGCCTCACAGCATACACTTTGCATGTTGCATGTTGCCTTAGCTCTTTGTTCTTATGGACCTAGTTCATGTGATCACACGGATGCACTTACCATACCCCTTTTTCTGATGTTCATGATGCTCCTTTGGTCCATAGATACCTGATACAGGATTCCTCCGCTTTGCAATGACCCAAAGCAGGAAATCACTTACAATGATGTCCTAATCCCAAACCCGACAGTGTAACAAAGTTGGGGAAGATAGAGGAGAAAGCCCTTGTTTCCTGGTCTACCTGTTCAAACTCCAAACCGTGATTTGATGATGAGGCTACATGTGATTTGATTACTGGAGAGAAGAATTACAGCAGCATGTGTAGCTGGCTCTTGCTGTCAGCCACCAAAATCTAGATTTCAACTGTTTCAGTGGCAGGTTGAGAGCTCCATGGCATCACCTGTTTTGATCCCTCAAATCAAACTCTTGTCACGAATTACCCAATTTGCAGCCCACATACAGAAATTCTTACCATCTTGTTTGTCTCTTATCATGCATTGTATGTCTTTGTCATGTGATTTTCACTTCCAGCTTTTATTGTTGTTTGATACCCAATTTGCAATCACCACATAGAAAATCTTACCTTCTTATTTCTCTCATGGGTTAATAATGTGTCTTTCTCATGTGATTTTCACTTGTAGTTTTTCTGGTCGTTTAATGCCAAATTTGCAATGTGAGATGCTAATACTCTCAAACAGGCTTTGTTTGACACAATTTTGAGCTTGTCTTTTTGCATCCTGCATGGTTCTACGCAAAATTGTAGTGCTGGATTTTTTTGTCAACCTGAATCACAATATACTACCATATGATGAAGGGGTAAGGAATGGAAGAATGAATAAGTTCATGCCCTTGTCATTAGCCTAGGCCGAAAGTGGCAAAGAACATGTACATGTATGCAAGAAATTTCTTGTAGCCATTGATGAAGGCTGCATGCATCCTTGGGGAACAAGAATGCTTGGTCACTTCACTGAAAGAAGAAGATGCCATCATTGAAGACTCCTCTTGCTTCACATTGCCTTGAGTTTTATTCTTGTAACTTTTGTAACCAGTGTCGCCCTCACTTTGTGCCTTGGCCCAAGCTGTACACTTGCAACTTATAATATAAGCAATCCACTTGTGATCCTTAAGTAGCTTAACATTGTTGAATTCAAGGGGCGTCTTTAATAAATTGGGTGCTATGTTAATTGAACATCTATGTTCAAACCAAGTTCACATTCTTATTTTTTGGGGAATCTTCATAGTAACATTCTCTAGTTGAGTGTGTAGAGATTTTAAAACCACTCAACTTTTTTTTTTGGTAACTTCAATTGAACTTTAAAATTTTGTAAATCTATTTGAAGGTCATTTTGTTTAGTGATTTTATTATTTCATTAAGATGTTTCTTCATGATTTGCTCAAATATGCATCAAGAAATTCCATTGGCAATTCCGCTATTGTTCTCAAGATTGTCAATTCATCTGAAAAGATCTCAAACTATGTTTCTAACTAAAATGTTTTCAAATGGTAAAAAAACATCTCCAATAATGTTGCTAGATTTTGTGATTAGTACAATTCCAAAAATTCCTAAACATGTTCCAGAGATGCAATTTAGGTTATTATTGGAAACAAATATATCCAAGATTTTTTCACATTTACACTATAATATTAGCACATAACCATAATATCAAACCTACGACTGATGTTCAACAAATCTTGTCGAAATAATTAATTTTTTGAAAAAAACAGGTCCAGCAGCCCTAATCTAAATATTTCAAACTTTCAACAATAGTCTCTATTAGGTATGCTTAGTCCATCGACAAGTTTCAAAGTTATCTTGTGTTTTGAACTGAGTCGGATTCTCAAGTGATTAATGAAATAATGAAATCTTTAGAATCAATTGGTGCCAAACATGAGTCATAGCTATGATATCTAATCCCAATTCCCATCCTCCTATATATGATTTCTTATTGAAAAAATTGCACCCATTAGAGGAAAACTTGATAATTGACAATGTAGTTTGACATAACAATGTCCAAGTGTTCAAATCTTAATTGTGAGAATTGAGACATTGTGATCCAAACCATGTAATGCAAACTATTGCAAACTTAATTTTAACAAGTTAGGACCTAATATGCCTTATATATATGTTGAAAAAAGAAAGTATTTATTAGCTCTGATTTTGATTTAAGATTTGGTTTGAATGAAATAACCCTTGTTTTTATGCAATTGCTCTTCAAGAACTAAAACCCAAACATTGACAAAATGTTGCATTATTGTCTTAAACTTTTACAACAAAATGATGGAAATTGTCTCATAAGATAGGTTCATGAAACATTCAATGGTTTAGTCGTTACTAAAAGGAGGCTCTTTTTGGTCTTCAAAGAATATAAATGTATTAATATACCCACTCCATAACCCTTTTGTGATCATAATTATGCCCATTTTAAATACAAGATGTGAGCAAATTGAATCCAAGATTAAAATAATAGAAGATGGCTTGTTGACAAACACCTCCCAATAGGTAATTGTTCAATAATTTTGAATCGAACAACATGTTTTTAAAACTTTTCATTGGGTTCTTTTTAATTTTTCGTTCATAGATGTCATTTTTGTGTTCATCAATGGGTTTCAAAAGTTTCCTATGTTGTAATATATTTCCCATTCATTAAATTTTTTTGTGTTTGGTAAAGTGTAATCATTTAGAAAAGTTCTCACTTTTTCACTTTCTAAAGGGCAAATTGTGCCTACCCATAAGTGTTTAGGTTGTAAATGGAATTGTTGTAAATAAAAATCACATTGTTTTGATAGTAGGACGGATATTATTTGTGTATGAAGTCTGACATATTGTAATACCTTTACCATTTCGGCAACAGCAACAGACTGCTAAATAACCAATTAAATTTTAACTTTGGCACTTGATTTTTTACTCTGAAATTTTCGTTAGGTAATGGTTACAGAAAATGATAAACATGCCCTTGTTAGGGTTATGGAACAATGTAGTGTGTTTCAATTGCTTCAGTTTTAGGACAATGTCCTTGAAGGTTTGCGATTCAAACCAGACATTGGAAATTTTGATTTTATTAAAGTTTAGGCACAAATAATAAATTTAGGCAAAATTAATAAATAATTTTTCAAAATTTTGGCAAAACATAAAATAATTTGATTTATGCCGAAATGGTAAAGACATTATGGTATTCAATTACAGGATGCACTTCAATTGCACATGAAAAAAAGATGTGTTCACAAAAAGGTTGGACTATTTTTTTGACCCCTTATACTTTGGGAGATTTTTTCTTGCTGGTTTCAAACCCAAATGGAGGTTTGTAAATGACTATATAGGGATTTACTTGGTGAAGGGCTACCTCGACCCGTTCAACCTCGAGTGCTGAAAGTGATGAGAGAGAGAGAGAACACAGGCTCTCTTAGAGCTTAAGTGATCACTCACTGGCCTATTTACCCTAGTCTTTTACAACTAAAATCAAATCATCCATCAGCATCCTTCGGGCAGGTCCACTAGCGGGCAGTAGCATTTAAATAGTCTTCACATTATAGTTATATTGTTGTGTAAAGATCTTGTCAGCTTTTTGTTAGTGTCTCTGGAAAGCTCTCGATGAGGAGAGTGCATGATGGGCTTGGTTCCATGACATTTGGGCTTGTGGTGCAAAAGTTCTTGAATATTGAATGATTTCGTCATGGAAATATAATTTAAATCATAGCTGAAAATATTCGAAGGAATTGGAAAGTGCCTTTTGCGTTGCTCAAAAGATCTTGACGAGCAGGATTTAATGGAATTTATTTGGTAAGATTTTTGATTCAGAATGTGGGAGATATTGATTTTTAAGTAAGTGACTTCTGCCACTGAAAATTCAAATAAATTCCCAAAAAACCAAGCTTTGGAAGGAAAAATCAGTTGAGAACGTGATAACACTTGAAGGCTTACTATTCAATCCAAGCATGATTTCTTTTCATATTTGGCTGTTCAAAAAATGGATACATAAATCACAAAACAATGTTCACATATTGAGAAACCCTATTTTGTAATGGGTTCACACTTGGGCCAACGGCACAAGCTACAATAGTTAACACTCTATGTCAGATGTGATAGACACCTATAGAGACCAAAATAAGGGGTGTGAGTGAACCTGCTATTAATACCATTTGTGATCTGATTTAATTAGATGGGGGTGCCTATCAGGTGCTTTATATATATATATAGAATCAGTCATTTTGATTGGCCCATCACACAAAAAATTGAAACTATGAAGACTTAGCCAAATAAAAAGTTATATTTTGATTGGCACATCTCAAAAACAAAAAGCCATCAAACTTTCAAGTCCTCACACAATATTGACGATATAGGCATTTCTATTATGACAACACCAAGTCACTAAGTGTAAATTCTCCTTTATTGAACCTTTTGAACATGTACAACATGTACAAATGACCAACTTAAAAGATGATGATGATGATTCAAATTTCCTTAACCATGATTACCCAATGGTACATTGAAAGAAAAATTTGCAAATATCATCCATAGAAATTTCAAAAAGCATTACTTACCATGCACTTCCAAATCAAAATGTGCCCTAGTAAAATCCATACCTTCTTGTGTTCTAGGCACAACCCATGAAATTGTTAGATAAAATTGGTTAGATTGAATCATGTCGTCTGATAACACAAATGGAAAAGAAGATCCTATTTGTTTTCTCATTTGATACTTGCCCCTCGTAAAAGCCCTATCAATTATGTTGACACCAGATAATATTGTCACACAATTCTTGGTAAAAGTTGCACTAAATTTGGTATGTTCATCGATGCCAACACTCTTTTTCACATCAGAAACATTAACATCAACTTTTGAAGTGCTCTTCTCTTGCATCCTTCAAAGGATATCCTACATTTTTTGACCTTGACGTTTCAACGGTTTATAATGAACCACATGGTCAATAAGAACCTTCATGGTATGATTTCACCCAAATTGACGTTTCACTACTTGATTGAGAACAAGAAGACTAAAAATGTGCAATCTATAAACCATTTGCAAATGTAAGTGACCTGGTGATCCTCCTCTCACTTTGAAGCACAAAACCCAAATATACATGATGATTTCAAAAATTCTTCCATCAAAAAAACTCATTGTGAATCAACATATGAACATCCCATTCCAATTGTGATAGAGATTTCAATGTGTTTTTTTTTTTGTTTTGAAATGTTCCTCGCCTTTCTATTTACCATTTGCTTTCATGGAGGGAGCCATTTTCTATACACAAATAGTGTGAAAAACCAAAACTAAGTGAAATGTGGCAAGATTGCATGGGGCTAAATCAAAATCAAACATCAATTGACTCTTGCATGTGTTGCATGTGTCAATAATGCACTCTTGTTGAAGGAAAAAATCCACACACCCCTCGGCAATGGTGCACTATTGTAAAAGGGAAGAAAAAATCCCCACCCCTGAGTAAAAAAAGATATGTCATGTAAGGTGCATGTTCAACCCTTCCATTGGCTACACACAAATTCTATTCTTAAAACTATTTGTCACCATTTTTGGCTTGAATTATTAACCCTTGCAAAGAGCAAGTGTACTTGTTTGTGATTCATATTAATTAGTTCATGGGTGTGTGCTCACACTTCATTTTTTCAAAAAGGGGCCATATTGATTGGCCCATCACCAATATCTTTGGAGGGCACTCCCAAATAGAAGCACCTCTTTGGACAGCCAATTGCGAAATGGGTGCTCCCTTTGACCCACATTTTACATTTATATACATGAGAGTTGAACTTTGGGCAAACCATATGGGATGTAAGTGAGGTATTATTGGGAACATTTTGATGACCAACTTGGGGACTTGGAGAATCCTTTGGGAACTTCATGGCATGGCAACACCCCCAAAAAAAGGAAAGAACCGGACCTCTCATTAGTAGTCACTTAGAAGTTGCCGGCTCTAACAACACTGCAACATGCCAAAGCTCCTCACTGTATTCAACATCATAACTCACCACATTTGAGAGAGACCCATCCATCACTTGTGTTTGACTGAGGAAAACCTGAAAACAAGCCATAACAAGGAGTGCGTCACACTGCGGCCTTGCCATTTACATTAAAAAAGTATCTTAAGGCAAAAGAAGAAGAATTATGGAAACTCAAATATTTCACTATGGAAAAATGTAATCTTCAAAAAACCCTATAAAAGTAACCAAAAATCCTTCAAGATGTTATAACTCTATTAACTGATCTCAAGTAGCTGTACAGGTAGGAGCAGTGAAAATATATGTAGCAGCAGTGGAGGCGCTCAGAAAAAAAGAAAGACAGTGTGAAAACTCAGGAACCATCAAAATTGATGGTTTTCGGAGTTTCACCCACCCCCTTGAACACTAATCTATTTTTTCACAGATTTTTTTGGAATCTCACCTGGTGTATGACCAAACTCAGGGTACTGGTGCAACAGTCTAATTCTCAAGCATTACATCATCATCAGAATCAAACCACAATTCAAACATCAAAAGCATTCATGCCATGTTGGCTTCCTCAAGTCAGCACATAGCACTTACATTCACATCTATGAGAATGCAGAGAAATCTCTCTGTCACACTTTGAAGATAGCACAACAATGAGGGCGGTCATAACCTGTGAAAGTTTGAACAGAACTTAGTACATAGAGGACCTCTTAAACTCACAAAATGAGGGTAAAAGAGTCCAAAGTTCTTGTGGATCAAATAATCACCACATTGGATGTGCCTCCTCATGGGGCTATTAAATTCATCCCATTGCATCTGTAAACTAAACTGGTCACATTTCTAGTCTCGAAACAAAGCTACCAAAGAAATTGAGTCTTGTACACAAGACCATAATTGCATCTGTAAACTAAACCGGTCACATTTCTAGTCTCAAAGCAAAGCTACCAAAGAAATTGAGTCTTTGTACACAAGACCATAATGGGCAGTGTCCACTCACTCACATTGCTCAACCATAGATTCCATTTCCCAATACAGACAGTCAAGTTACAGTATCCTAACCAAACTATGTCTAAGTTTAAAATGCCAAAATGGCTAGGACACAAGGTCCTTGAATTCTGGATCTTATTTCAGTCCTTCCCATATCTCCAAAGCTACTAACTATAGGCCTATGTACAGCAGAATACCTCAGATGTCATCAGTTCACTGGTAAAAAGCATAAGCATCTACATAAAACGCAGGATCTGAAACACTCCACTAAGGTACATTGGTCTACTAGCTGACTGCTAGCATAACAAATTATGCCAAGACTAAAATGGCCATCAAAGTATTACTAAAAGAGAAAACCTGAAAGTGTTCCACTTCCATTTCTCAGGAACTGTAAAGAGATGAAATGAAGGTTATTTCTTCCTCCATGATAACACAAAAAGAGGACGCACTCTCCACATTAAAATATGGATCCAGGGAACCAAAGGGAAAAGAAACTGCTTCTTGAATGCTTTCAAGATACAAAGAGGCATATACAGATAGGCACAGGACACAAGTATTTGGAAGCCTTCTTGGAGCTTACTGTCCAATTTATGCATTGCCAACCAGTCCAAGCAAGTTCCAATTTTTAACCTAGCCTTGCTTACCAAAGAGCCTTTGTTTTGTCCACACCTGGGTTACTGATCCTGTGAGAATCACCAGAGATGTGATTCAGAATGTCCCATTACAATGCCATCTCCGCTTGAAGCTCAGCAAGCTCATCATCCTCTGCAGATTTCTGAGGTGCTGCTCTCTGTGCAGGAACTTGAGTGGGTCGACTGTATGCTGGAACAGAAACAGGAGGAAGCTGAGTAGTGGATGGCTGAAGCAGCCGCTCCTCCAGTTCTGCATGTTCAAGGTCCTCCAGCTCAGCTTCCAGCTCATCCTGCATTGCAACACCATGAAGATCAGAACCCCAGCTCCACAACTACATACCTCTGTGCTTATCAAGCCCTTGGTAAGACATACATCTATTCTTTGGTTGTTCAAAAAACCAACTTATCCAGAACCTTTTGCATTGCACTGAATACAAATGATCGCTCTCATTCTTCTTAAACTATCTAACTAGCTCACTGAAGTGAAAAAAACCATGAAGACAGGAGGCAAGCAAAAAGGGGATAGGACAGAAACCTCATCTATATCCGCAGCTGCACCAATGGGTGTGGACAATGCCTCCTGGATCTGCTTCATGTTCTCAGTCTGTTCGTTGATCTCATCCATTGTCTTGTCCACATCATCTATGTTTCTGCAACCCACATAATACAGTTCAGCTATATACAAGGAGTTTACAGCTCTCATCTGCCTCTAATTTGATGATGCACAGAATATTGATGTGATTTCAAGCACAGACTGGTCACTGCCCATCTCTAGAATTAGCTGATGTTCAGGATATGTGAATGCACATCCAGTGTGATCTTCTCTTTGTCAAACATTTGGAAAAGGGACAAAAAACACATGGGGTATGTTATTTGAACAATTTTAAAAGAAACATCAGAAAAAAAATAGGGCTTACGTGGCCTTTTGAATGGCCTTCATAGCTATGGCACCACTGCGAAGGGCATCCACTGTCTCTGTGGTTGCCTTGGCACCTTCCAGCATGATCATCTGCAAACAACACAGGATACAATTTCTGAATCGCACCATTGTCTAATGTTTTTTACCTTCCATCAATATTAGATCCAATGAAAATCATGGTACAATGAGTGCAAACTAGAAAAAAACACCCTCAGTCAGAAACAGCCAATGAGGATCCAAACCGCAATTGGACCACCATTTCCAAGAATTGCCAGCTTGAACTATTGTCTGTGATAAAAATATGAAGGCTGTGAATAGTCCTGTTCAAGGGTGAAGAATTAAACCTGATCATGGATGCGCAGTTGGAAGTTGCCCAGCTGCTCCACTTGTACCTCGTACAGCTTTTTCCTTTTAAGGCACTGGATTGCAGCTGTTCAACAACACACAAATGTAAAAATCACCATCTCGTAGATCTAGGCTCGCACACTGTGTGCCAATTGAACCAAGGCACACACTCTAAACTCATTTGGCAAGTGATTTTTACTCATACATACCTCGCTTATTCTTTGCTTTGGTAAAATCCCGAGCCTTCTCTATCTCTGTGGCTATCTTCCTCTGGAGAACTTTCTCCTTCTTCTCCAACATCTCCAAAGTCTGCAGGACATCAAGAAGTCGTTGTCGAAGATCAGGAACTCTTTCAGGAAAACTGAAACCCTAATAATGGCTGATCTCACGCAAAAGAGAGAAAAATCTGGAAAACCTAATAAGCAGCCTGTTGTAACAGGAAGGCAAGGCAGAAACCTCATTGAGCTTATCGAGTGTCGAAAGAGTGTTCGGCTCCTCCTTCGGCTTCCCAAAAAGCCGCGAAAACATGATGCCCCCTTTTTGTTTATATCCGCTTCTTCCCGCACGTTGACGATTGCAATTCCGCCGCTCCTCTTGCAGGCAGCAATTCCCAAGGTCCTATACCGGAACGAGATCCCCTTCTTAAACAACAGCACTGGATTCCACAAAAACACTCGCAAGATCTGGTCGATCTCTGTTTTCAGAAGCTCCAAAAACGGCAGCAAACCAAAGCCGATTCAGCCAATGGTAAGAACTGAGTTCAGAACACTAAGAAGAAAAAGAAGAAGAAGGGATTTCAAAATCACACGCCGAAAAAATAAACAGAAGGCGGAATCACAGACGAAAGAAAGAAAACCAAAAAGAGAATTCTAAACCACCTGGAATTGTGAAGAAACAGGGGAGTAGGACTCAAACCGAACCACTGATGTGCGGCAACAACAATAAGAGATATGATGCAAACTCGGCTTCAGAAACCCAAACTTGGCACAAAAGCTGAGACACCGAATCCGAGGAAATCCGCGGACGGACTCGAGGGAATCACCGACACGTATTGCGATCGAAAGCAGAGAAAGAAGGGAAGGATGGCAAAAGCAGAAGCAGAAGAGAAGGAGAACGCAAGGGTCAGAGGCAGAGTAGCCGTGTGTGGACGGAACAAAACGTGTCCCGCGGACCACGATGACAACAACATCAAACTACAAACGAAAACGAAAAAGAAACGAAACGAAACGAAAAGGAAAGAGTGTGTGCCGCAACCATGCCCACCCGGTTATCATCCCGGTTATTTGATCGCTCTTAGAGCATCTCCAGGGGTGCTCAGTGTGTGACCTGCACAGTAACATTGGATGAAGAAAATCCAACATATGCTGTGCTGGTTTGGCTCAGGACAATAGTTTTGGCTCAGCATAATTGCACATGTGTGCCGTGGGCTGGTAAATGGCGCGGCAGCGCTCTGCATCTGCAGAAAAGAGTGTAATAAATATGATCTGACCCTTACTCAGTGTTTCTGATTGGCCCGTCGTAATGATTGGTCCAGGGCGGTTTGCTATTAGTTGTCCCCCACTTATTTGCTGTCCCCAGTTTCAGTTTTATGGGTGGGGTTGCAAAAGAGTACATAACTAAACTTGGATGTGAAAAATATTTTCCAGTGGAGAGGCCCAAGTTATGGGCCAAGTCAGGGTTTCTTTTTTAAGGATTTTGTGAGGAAGTCAAAGTGGCGAGTCATTGAGAAAATAACTTAGCCAAATTTGGCTATATACTAATATAAAAGTAGGAAATAATAATAATAATAATCCGTTTATATTCTTGGATACCTGTTGGAACTTATCATCAAAATCTGAAGATTTCAAAAAATAAATAAATAAATAAATATTGAAATTTAGTTTTTCCCATGACAAATCCTTTGTATTGTTTGAAATTGTATTTTTTTTCAGGTCAAAATTTGGCAAAATTTGGCCAGTAAAAGAAATGCTTGGCCAAGTATTGAATTTTCAACTTTTAATAACTTACCTGGTGATCCATGATTGGAATTTCATCCAAGTAGGTTATCAATCTTTTAAGACCCTAAACATGTTTACAATTAAAAACCCAAAAAAAATTAAAAATGAAAAGTAAACCCTTTAACCTAGTACTTACCATATCTAGGTAATATAACCGGTGTTTCTCCAAGGTGGGTATTTGATAATTGACCCTTATGCATAATCGACAGCTGAGAAACCACCCGGTTATCAACCTGGTTGTTTGATAACCTACCAGATGCTTATTGATTTTTTTAATACCGACCAATAGACAACCTACCAGCCTAGCACATAACCGGTCAACATTGGACAACACCCCTTACGGATGTGGATCAAACATCATCCATGTCCTTCAAACATCCATCCCACTCCTCATCCATGAGGCCAATACTCTGGAGTTCATAATGTGAGAAGTTGTCATTTCGTGCAGCCTCCTTTTTGTTTATATCTACCAAGTATTGGCATAGTATTATTATATTATGTGCAAAATTTTGGATGAATCTTGTAGTTCTCTCAACAGAATCCCAGTGTTCCATGTTCACATTATTTTGGCTTCCCCTTGTGTTGGGTAGGTACTAGGTACTACTCTAGTAGTAAAGGGGCAACCTCAACACATGTTTGTTGAATAATTATTTAATTAATTAATTTTGAAATTTTCATGTCAATTATTTTTTTTTAATTATTCCAAAAGATTCTATATTTTCCTTCAGGAAATAAGTACTCTAGTAGTAAGACTCTCAGATTTACTTGGATATCTACTTGAAGGTGGGTATGCTCTTAACAAGCACAAGAGCTCTAGGGAGATTGAGAAGCAAGCCCAGATGCAGGGCTCTTTTAGGCTGCTTGGTGTCATTTGGATATCTTTGGAAGTGGTGAAAACATCATCAAATTGTGTTTCATCCTGTGGTTGTATTTTTTGAATAATTTTTTGGATGATTTTCTTATGATATGATGCGGTGGTCCCTGGCCTTCCCTGTTGGGGTTTCATCATTTCATCCTAGGGTACATTGTAATACAAGCAAGGCCTTCCTCAACATAACAAGGGAAGTGTCACAGTGTGGCCTTGCCATTTACATTAAAAAGTACTAGTTTGAACCCGGTGCCTAATGCACAGGTGTGTGTATTTGACGGTACATATTACAAAATTACAATTACAAACTACATTTCCAAAACGTCTTTATATAAGACATTCCGCATGTATCCATGGGGAACCTGGCCACTGAAAATCTTGATGTTTGCACTGCTTGTGACCCGTGAGATAGCAACATACAGCTGACCATGGGAATAGACCGGAGACAGCAAATATACCCCAAAATTGTTTTTCTGGGCAATCTGATCATTGCAATTACCACTATATCTATTAAGTTTGTGAGCTAAAATGGCAAATAAAAGCGTGCTTAACGGCTGCTCGCTCTGGCATCCATTGAACTATAATAAAAAACTATGGCAATGTAAAAAGCATTGAAAATTTTCAAAATTTTAAATAAAATTTCCAAAAAAAAAAAAAACAAAAAAAAACAAAAAACACAACAAAAAAAAAAAACACATTACTACAACCCACAAAACCACCCAAAAAACCAACCTCACACCACCCGACAACACAACGTCCACTTTATTATTTATT
>Ga0116227_10003328_pt1 | contig 35887 bp, 36 predicted proteins | sample S1TSphgellanicum_FD_89693 | JGI IMG/M metagenome (GOLD analysis project Ga0116227, IMG submission 89693) | Host-associated microbial communities from peat moss isolated from Minnesota, USA - S1T2_Fb - Sphagnum magellanicum MG | ecosystem: Host-associated > Plants > Peat moss > Unclassified...
AAAGCCTAAACCCCAAAAAACCAAAACCAAAAACCCAAAAAAAAAAAAAACCCTATTAACCCCAAAAAAAAGAAAAAAACCAAAAAAAATAAAAAAAAAAAAAAAAAAAAAAAACCCTAAGAAATGTGATGATTGGAAAAAAAAGAAAAGGGGACATATTTCAAGACATTTTGTAATTTCTTTTAGCAAGATCCCTAAATTTATCCCAAAAAAAAGGCCATATCATCAATGGGGGTTTTTTTTTTTTTTTAAATTTAAAATTTAGCTGAAGTGGCAATCATCCCCAAAGATGGTTTAGCCAGATTTTGCTACATACTAGACATGAAAGTAGAAAAGAAAAACCAGAATCCTTCTATTGATTCTTGGCTACTTACTGGAACTTATCATTAAAATCTGGCGATTTGGATTCTTTTTTTTCTTTTCTTTTGTTTGAAATCTGGCGAATTTGGTCCATGAAAAATCCTTTGTATAGGTTGAAATCATATTTTTCAGGTCGAAATTTGACGAAACTTTAATATATTTATATAAATATAAATATAAATTTAAAAATATAAATATAAAATTTTAATTTAATTTTTATAAAAAAACTCAGATTCATCAGCATCATATCATCAACTTGGTTTTTAAAGATTGTTTTGATTCTGAAGTGAAATATTTATTTATTTATTTATTTGGGGGTCCTTCTCTTCTCCTCTGAATTTTGTGTGGATTTCTGCTTGCGCTTTTTGCGCTCTTTCCGGAAGTGTACAGTTTTCGTGTACTTTTCTCGCGTGTTCGTTTCTCAGAGATCTTGTCGCAATTTTTATTTTGTATTTTTGGTCCTTTGTTGCGAGCGAAAATTTTGTTGCGCTCCTTGCACAGTGCAGCAGCAGCTACCACTCCCTTCTTCATCTTCTTTCTCTTCTGCGTCGCAATAATTTGTCTTGGTTTCTTTTTTTTTTTTTTGATTTTAAAAGAAAAAAGTTTCTCCTCCTGCCTGCACAAGAGGGAGAAGAATTCGCGTCTCCATCCCACTCTGACCTGACGAACTTCGCGTTTTCATACCGCAAAATACCTGTGAGTATTTTATCTACCATCTTCTCAACTTTTGGTTTTTGCGCGGCAGTGGAGGGGACGGAGAGCGGCGAGTTGAATTAGGTTCTTCTTCTTCTTCTTTCTTGCCTTTTGTTTTTGGTCTTTTGTTTGTGTCTTGTTTTTTGTTGTTTTCTTCAGGCAGCGTGTTTGCGTTTGTGAACTTGCTGTGCCATGATCAGAAGTTCTCGAGCTTTCTCGCGTTTGCTTGCGTGTGTCTTTGTGTGTAATTTTCGGGTTTTTTTTTCTTTTTTTTCCTTCTAGAGATGGAGAAAAGTTTGAGGAAGATCAGGCTGAGCTGCTGTGTTGTGTGGTGTTGCATTGAGGGAGATGAGACGGAGCCTGCTGTTTTGGAGATAAGGATTCTCTTTGACGAGGTGGTTTTTGTTTGTGAGAAAAATCCGGCGATTGCTGTGCAGCAAACTGTACGAGGCTGCTGTGAGACGACGAGACGATGAGAACACATGCAAACAAGTGATGGAGTTTCTTAGAGAAACGTAGACCTGCAGGTTGCTTTTTTTTTTCGGATGCGCCGCGTTGGTTCGGATTGCTGTTTTGCAAGCGGGAGCAATGTCGGCGGTCGGGATCACGGCAGCGGCTCTTACGGCAGCATGCGTCCCCCGCTTGGAATGTGGCACCAAGCTCACGTTCACTGGCTCGACTAGGTTGAATCCTACCTCCACCAGTGCCAGTGTCTCTCACTGCAGCAGCAAGCTTTGGCGGCAGAGGACTTGCAACGGTGCAGAGCATTTGAGAAGGTTTGAGTACAGAAGGCACAGGTTGAGACAAGAAAATGCTTTCAGTTTAATGATGCTTAGAAGCTCCCCCCATTATGCGCACATGCTACAGAGTTTGAAAGCACACACAGAGAACAACACAGATGAAGAAAAGGAAGGGAGAAGGAACCACCTGGTTGTGGTTTTATGCATGGCACGTGAAATGGGAAGAGTTGGCATATACAAGAGGGAAGGCAATGTCTCATTAGCTTCATTTGGTATCAAATCCAAGAAGGACAAGCATGGAAACAAAGTTGATCTCACAAAGTCCTTATCACAAATGCTTCCATATATAGTCACTGCAACCGCAGCCTCTGCCCTCATCCAGCCGGCGTCATTTGCTTGGTGAGTCCTAGAACCCTAAGGACTCAATTTGCAATTAGAAAAACCCTAAGTTTAAAACAGCGTGACCCTCGTGAGGTTGGGAGTTGTTTCTACTTTTTCACCTCAAGCATGTGATTCTGATCACATCATGGGTGATAGGAGTTAATATTTGCAGTATGTGTATCTTAATCTCTGACATTTCATATAAATTTGCTGCAATTTGTTGTCAGTTTTTGGCTCTAAATTTGATAGGTCACTGGTCTTAACAGAGTACATAAGCAGACTGTTCTAAATTCAGTCTGAATGTCCGATGCAGGGTTCGTAAGGATTACTATGCCCCTGCACTTGGTGGAATCATGCTCTCAATTGGCATTCAACTTTCTGTCTCTGACTTTGCTATTGCATTCAAGAGGTAGGCAGCTTCTGAACCAGATTTTCATCATCATGGTGTTAGATTATCAAGTATGCCAATGAAAATTGCTACTTTTGTTACAGACTTCCACATTTGTTGAAGGGAGACGAGACTTAAAACTCTAGTTCCATTGTGCCAAGCCGTTGCACTTCTGTGCTTTCACACTCCATAAGAAGACAGGGAAGGAGGTGCACACATCTTAAGAGATTAAGGTGGAGAATTTCAAAGACCTCAATGCAAGTTTCTCAGCCAAGAACTAATCATGAAAAGTTTCTCAACATTTTGCTGCAGGCCACTTCCTGTCTTGATTGGTTACACAACACAATATATGGTGAAGCCTGCTCTTGGACTACTAGTGGTAACAGTGTTCAATGTCCCTGCTGCATTTGCTGCTGGATTGATTCTTACATCATGTGTAGCAGGAGCCCAATTATCAAGTTATGCAGCCTATTTGAGTGATGGTGATATTGCTCTTGGTATTATATTGACCAGTTTGACTACAATCACATCTGTTATTGTTACTCCCCTTTTGACACGACTTCTCATTGGCTCTGTTGTTCCTGTGGATGTAGTTGCAATGGCCTCTTCTATCCTCCAGGTGAATTCTCTTGTATGACTATATGCATCAAAGTATATCACTTAGTGGCTAAATTTGCTATCCCGCCCATCATCACAATTGGGCATCATCGGTATGCAATGTTCGCTTGTTCTTGACCATGGGAAAGAGCATTTGTGACATGTGCTGTTGTCCTTTGTTTGATTCTTTCAGTGCTCATTTTTCCAGACACCCTTCTGGTGCAGGTGGTCATTGCTCCAATTATGTTAGGACTGGCACTAAACACATATGCAAAGGGCTTTGTCAACAAAGTGCGGCAATTTATGCCTTTAGTGGCTATGGTTTGCACATCCTTGTGTATTGGAAGTCCGCTTGCTTTAAACAGGAGCCAGATTGTTTCAATAGAAGGCTTTAAGTTGTTGTTCCCTGTTTTGGCATTCCATACGAGTGCATTTATCCTTGGTTACTGGGTTCCAAGGATACCTTGGTGGAGGTCAGTCTTCCAAAGCAACTCCTTGCTGCTCACAGGGTTGACTATTAAGTTTGTCTCATTGTTTTCACACTGTCATGGCTTGGAATGGCAATTCTAAAGGATGCTCCAATGTCTTTTTGTCTACCACAACTCTAGACAAAAACTTTGCAAAAACAACATTAGAAAAACTTTTTCGTTTTCCATCATGCATTTTTCCTGGGGCTCATTGTGGATTCCTAGCTCTGTTGGTGTAAAACTGACTTGCTTATTCTGGGTGCAGGCAAGATGAGAAGGTGTCAAAAACAATCTCCCTTTGCACAGGCATGCAAAGTTCTACACTTGCCATGCTCCTGGCAACACAATTTCTTGGCGGAAGTCATGCAGTACCTCCTGCATGCTCTGTGGTGGTTATGGCTATTATGGGGCTCTCTCTTGGCTCATTCTGGGGCAAGGGAAACCGAGTGCAGGACTTGGGCAACATCTTTTACACTACTAACAAAGCATATACATAAATCAAGCATCTTTCACACTTACCAACGAAGGATACAAAATTATTTAAAGCTTATGCCTTGTAACAAACCATCTATAGTTTCTTTCTAACATATTGGGAGGTCAACTAAGCTAGTTCTGATTGACAGGTCCTCAAAGCCAATGGGAGCAAGAGGAGCATTTTGTACATTCCTTGATAATACCATATTTGCCAGATGTGAGATTCTGCATCTTCACTTGATATGAGTCCCCAGTACCACCCTGACAGGTACACGACAGAAGTAGTAAAAGTTTGAGACGTTTCTATCAATGGCTTTGTTCTTATGTCTGTTCACCACTCACATCTTTCCAACAAGGGAATACTTGCTCAAATATAACTATGTTCATCAATGTCATGAGAACTTTGAACCTATGTTGATGAGGTATGACTATTGTAGATGTACAATACTCACCTGGGTACCCAAACAAACTTGAAAAATTGGTGGCAGGGTTGGTGCTAAATCTCTGCGACTTCTGGTCTCACCAAATCAAGGGATAATGTCCATGTACATGATTGTCATGAAATTCTGCATTAGCCTGAGTAAGAAGCATTGTGAGGACTGAGGCACATCTTGAGTGTGTTTTAGACACAGGCAATTGGCAAGTTGGTATTTTCTTGTTGTTTGTTTGCTTTCTGCCTGGATACTCCCAAGGAATGTAAACAAGAATGTACGTAATGGTGCTCTTTATTTATCAAGCACTTCCATTGTGGAACGTTCAGAATGGGAAATCGGTAATTACTACACGTTTTGTAGAAACCAGATCAGCTGGGGGACATGACAGATGCTGGTGATGGCAACATATCGAACACATTTTTCACAGATAGTGGATATCTTGGAGCAGCTCCTCTTTAGAGATATCTAACATGTTTGTTGCCATCTCTGTGACACCTGCTGTTTCTCTCAGAAGCTCAACTATTTTCAGTTGATTGTGTTGATACCCTGTATCCACACCTGCTTGACGAGAATCTTGAGTGGAGTTGTTCCAAAACCTCTGCTGCATCAAGGCTTACTACTACTGCTACCAGTATTGAGTCACTGTCATTTGAAATGGCTGTTGCAAGATCAAAGGTTCTTCCACTGCAGCAAGAGCAGTTGTTGCATACACAAAGGTATAAGAGTAACTGCCATCTAGAGACAGAGAGCATTGCAGACACCTCCTGAAGCTATTGATGCAAGAGAATGACAAAACAAATAAGGAAATTTTGCTGCTGCACCTCTTGAGTAACTGCATCTGTCTTCTCATGTCCACTGCCGGTGTCCCACTGAAGCAAGAAAAGCACTGATAGCCTTAGGGTTAGGGTTTGAAGACCTTCGGACAACAATCGTTTGTCTTTGCAAGCTCGAATCCAAACGAGGGCTCTTCATCTCAATTTTAGCCTTAGAGTAAGGGTTTGAAGAGGTGCGCACAATCATCGTTTGTTGTTGGTGCAAGCACGAGGACTCTGCTTTCACTGCACAAGCTTTCCTTTGCAATAAGGTCTGCAATAATGTTGGGATGGATGGCGCTTGGAGTTGCAGTATCGCTTCCTGTGCTATGCTTGTTGTGTTTTCCGACCGTCTTGCTTCGTCCCCTCCCCGATTCCCAAAGTAAAGATGGACGCTACATTCATATTCCCTTCCCGCATTCCAAACTTCCAAGGACGTCTCTGTCTTTGCTTTAAGGTCGAGGTCTTTGTCTGACATGGAATTGATTGCTTTTGTGTGATGTCTCCCCCTCCACACATGCAGAGAATGCAAGAACGAAGACGAACGTGCTGTTGCTTGTGGCACATCCTGACGATGAATCCATGTAAAATCTCCTGACTCGAGTTTCTTATTTTACATGTTGGGGTCTCGGCAGATCTGGCAGAGTTGTTCTGCTTTTTTCCTTTCGTACTATGAAGGAATAACAGGGGGACGGTGGCGGTTGCACAGGTTCTTTGGCCCGACTTTGCTGTCGTTGTCCAAGCTCGGTGGATACTCGATTCGAGTGATCTGTCTGTCAACAGGTTTGTTCAATTCGACAGACAGATTTTTCAAGAAACTTTCTCTTTGGAGTACTACAAGTCCCTAATCGGAAGTCTTTTTTCCCCTCAAAGTGTAAGCATTCTTAGTTTCGATCTTCGCTTTGCTGGAGACACAACGTGATGATAACGATGATGACGATGGTGGTCTTTTGTCTGAGTAGGTAATGCCGATGGACTTGGAGCTCGCCGGAAGCTGGAGATGGTGGCTGCCTGCTCTGTGCTCAAAGTGGATAACAATTCACTCCCCTTTCCAGTTCCTGTAGACAGTTTAGGGTTTAGGGTATAGGGTAGAGTAGATTTTGTGTCCTGATGTCATTCCCGTTTGAAGCATGGTCTTGATGAGATTGCTGGTTGACATATAAGCTCAAACCACGTTTGATTTGGATTCAGCACTGGGCTATTTGAGCAGCTGGTTTAGAGAAGCCCAAGAAGTTGCATGTCTGCTTGAAACCTGAGGAGAGAGCAGCCAGCTCTAGCCTCTAAGTTATTGAGAATTCTGTCAGAGATGTGCAAGTTGATAGGTGAACAGGGAGGGCGCAGGTGCCAGAAGATAATGTAGAAGTTCTTGATCATCCCGCTCTGCAAGTGAGTGATATCAAAATCCTCTGTTTCTGAACTGTTTCTTTCAGGAATTTCTTCATGGAATTTTTCAAGACCTTTAGATTCCTTGTCCACCTACACTGCCAGCAAGATTTTACTAATTGAGGATAAAGGGAGCATGGTGGTGGTGTATTCTGTGAGTGGAGTATTGCTTCCTCCAGTCTCTGACAGAAGCCCCGTAATCTCACAGGATGGATTTGGGTGCCACTGGGATCAGCCACTAATTTTGAAGCTTTTACAGCAGGCAGTGACGACTCATAACATCCATGTTGTAAGTTCTCAAAACATTCCTTTGAGCATGCACCTCTACTGTGTAATTGTCTACTGAATTATCTGTATGGTCAAACAGGTCAATTTTCAGCATCCATTTTCTTTTACTCTTGAAGGATCTGTGTTGTTATGATTGTTATAGCAGTGGTGCAGTTCTGCATTTCTAGGTTCACAGGGTTACTGTGCATCTAACTTTGCAGCTGGTCTTTAGTCCTGTGTGCAATGACATGTGTCAATGAATCTTTGAAACTCCTGCGTGCAGAGATTGTTCACTGTGTATTACTGATTGCCATTGCCCATGGGCTGTGGCCAGATCTTAACTTTTGACAGTTATGGTGTATCTGGCCACCCAAATCACAGATCCGTCTCTGCTGGTGTCCGGTTGGTACCACCCCTCTTTTGTTGGACAAACAAGTCATGTCTTCAAGAATTTTCTTTACTGTACAAAGCAATGAACATCATGTATCAACATATTGCATATCATTCCATGCACTATGTTCATTGCTTTGTGTATCATGAGTGTAGTATGGGCAGACTGAGTTAGTGTCTCTGGCATCGGTGGTTTTTCTTTTCTCTGTTTTGGAAGGCACACAGTGAGTTCACGATTGTTTCAACTTGTTGTCTCTGAGATGGCTGTGGTTGTGATTGCATGGTGCAGTGCATTTCTGTTGGAAGAAGAGAGGAGGCTGCATCACAAGAATGGTCCAAAGGGGGAGACTGTTCAGGGCTGGGAGCTTGTAAGCTTCTGCCTCTCTGTACACAATGCTGTATGACATTATGATGTAGGCAAACAGGATCCCTGCTCAGATGAGCATTTCCTTTCATCTGCTGGATCAGTATTTACTCACCAAATATCAATTGAACCTCTGTAGTGAAGTAATAAAGTTATGATTGCTTGCAATTAGATTATAGAGAGAGCAACTGAAAAGCTCATCATTTTGTGAACAACATGATCTTTGATGTAGGATAGTTCTCACAAAAGGTAAGTGACAAAATCTCCTGTTTGCCATCATGGCAGTTGGAAAGCAATTGAGTTACTAAAAGACAGAATTGCTTGCAACAGAGGATCTTCAACATAACTCTTGCAGTCTTGCACACAGAGTTAAGAAGATGTCACTCAACAATTTCCCATTACTGTTATCCAGACAGACTGACCAATTGCTAGAGGCACAATGCATTGTTTACAGGTGAGCACAAATATCATGCGGAAGTTCTGTGGGCCCCTTGAGATGGTTGTATCAGCGCTTACTTGGGTTCACAGTGATCAAAGGGAAATGCACTGCTTTCTGAACCCAAGTCCAATCACAAGCATCATGGCTATGAGTCGGCATCAGAGCCAATGGGTTTGGTATGATTCTATTATTTTCCTCTTTATGAAGTCTTGAGTATTTTGTTTGAATCAGTGATATTTCAAGCAGGTTTCCTTTGGGGTTGGATTAGACTCATTCAGAAGACTGGAAGAACTGCACATGCATATAGAAGCCATCCTTATTCCTGCTTATCTAGAGTAGCTTTTGCATTATTTCTTTCCCCATTTTGGGTCTGATGTTGTCTAACTGTCAGAGGCTGTGGTGACAGGTATCGGCGGTTGTTTGTGTTGTTTGCTCGCTACACCTATGTCAATACATTGAAGCAGATCAGAACATAATGTAGGCTAGTGCTTCAAATGCAGACCTTGTAATATCACTGCAACAATTCTCAAACAGCATTCACATGGATAAAGAAGCTCCCATAGCTGATCTGGTCTTTGCAAGGTATAATGCGAATTTCATTGGGGAGTAAGACCTACATTTCTCTTGGCACATTGTCTGCTGGATGTGTGGATCAGCTAGTGCTTCTTTGGTACTTTCAACTTCTTCATTGCACTTTTTCTTTTAAAGCTCAAATCCTTTTGGGGCGCACCCTTCTTGTTAACCCACTTAACCCCTCTCCCTTGAGGGAGAAAGGCAATGAATAGTTTTTCAAGGTGTAATTAATGTTCCAAGGGTTAGAATGAAGGTCTTATACACATATGGATTAGGTTTCCCATGAATAGTCCAGGCACATGAGCACCTTGACTATTCACAATAACCTGCTTGAGGCAAATAGTTGAGGTGTGTGTGAATGCCTTGACTATTCATAGTGACTCACTTGAGGCAGCCAATGTGCTTGAGCTGGTTACTGGACAAAACCATTCCTTGTGAGAATTGAGATGCGCCCGTTTCATTCATGCAGAGAGCAATTGTGAAATCTTAATCCAAGCAGCGAAGGGTTACAAATCATTGGACCAATGAGAGCCTAGGGACCTTGTGCTAACTAGTAGGTTGCTGATGAAAAGGAGGTGAAAGGTTATGGATTTGTAACTTGTGACTTAATAGCCCATCTGAATGTTGAGAATCTCATGAAGGATGGTTATGAATATTAAGGGCATCTCCAGTGGTGCTCAGTATATGACCCTGCAGAGTAAAATTAGATGAAAAGTCAAAATATGCTGGTTTGGCTCAGGAAAATGGTTTTGGCTCAACATGATTTGTCCACCAACACTATGTACCTGCAAAAAAGACTGTACTAAATATGATCTGACTGCTGATCAGTATTTCTGATTGGCCCCTCATAATGATTGGTCCAGGTGGTTTGCTATTTGTAGTCCCCCACCTATATGCTGTCCCAATTTCAGTTTTATAGGTTGGGTTGCAAAAAAGTAAATAACTAAACTTGGATGTGAGAAATATTTTGCAGGGTCCCATACTGAGCATTGCTGGAGACGCTCTAATACGATATACACTTCCCCCAATCTTTCCTCCATCAAAGGAGGCCTGCTGTGAACATGAACAATAAACTGGAAGGCACTTTAAGAAACGTTTTATAACTATACTAGGAGCATTGAATGGAACAAAAATGAAGGGTAATCTATAATGATTTCTTGGAATGTTGGGAATTGTACTGGGAATAGAGTGTGACCTATAATATGCTGGGAACATTGGGAACAATTATTTGGGCAATTATTGTACTCTTTTTGGGGGCTTTACGAGAATTTCACAAATTCTAGGAAAGTCATTATTAATTTGTTGCTCTTGGTTAGTGTTTGCCCAAAGATTTATGCATGATTAATGTGGCTCTCAATATTAAATGTAAGATTAAACATCAAGCACCCAGATTGGCGCATTCCCAAAAATAAGGGGCCCAGGACGAGCCAATAGCTGCGGAAGTAGAATTTTGAGTAGGCATAATAAAGTCATTAATGACATCCTCTCTTTCACCCCCTATGCCCCACTTTCAGTGGTATCCACGGAAGTATGGAAATTTTATTAAACCTAAAAATGAAATGCTGAAACTCAGCATTTAATGCACAAGGTTCGAGAGTAATTATAATACTTGTACAGGTAGGAGCAGTAAAAATATATGTAGCAGCAGTGGAGGCGCTCAGAGGAAAAAGGAAAGACAGGATGAAACTCAATTTATCACCAAAATTGGTTAGTTTGGGTCCCAGTTATTTCATTTTGTAAAATTTGCATTACCAGTTAAGCTGTTGATGCCTATTATGCCGAAAGTGGCTATTCTCGCCCCCTAATCGAAAGACTTTACGGATAACTCTAATATCTCTTTCCTTTATACTAAACAATCTTATATATTAATTCACTACATCCGTCTGTCTGACGGGGTTTTGGGGGGTGGGGGAGAGAGCGATCGATGAAGCAACGGACAATTGGTGTCAATCTGTGACGAGGTTGGACCATCATAGTTTTTATGTACAAACCATCTTCACAAAGCATTGCAGGTGTCTGAAGGGTAGGAATGATAGTTGGATCGCATCCCTCTCCCACCGCACCAAAGATGAATATAAAAACCTTTCCCTCCCCTCCCTCCCACTACCGAAAGAACCGACGATTATATAGAGGAACATGTTTTTGAAAATTTTCAAAACTTTCAAGAATCAAGATTCAAAATGTCAAAACTGAGGTTTTGGATTTTTTCACATCAGATAAGAGAGTAAATACCCGGACTGATAACCTAAGGATACACACAGCTGGTTCTGATACCCACACAACATCGGTCGAAACCACTACACGTTCAAGGTGACTGGAGTGACATAACCATTGGTGTCTGAAGGTCACGAGTACCACTAGTCTAAGACTAATAGAGATATAGCATTTAAAGTGATGACACGTTAAAACCCTCACAATGTTAATTAATTTTAAGGTTACAAGAAAATTGTCCAGACCCTCCCAAGGAAGGGAAACTAAGTGACTTGGTTTTAAGATTTTATTAGCTAATATATTATGGCTAGGATGGCACCTTACTCATAAGCTAGCACATCTCTAAGGGGTCCTTACATTCATTATTAGGTGCCTGGTTTCATTTTCCCTATTTCTATTACACATCCTTTTTTTAAAATTATAGAAATTACACAATTCAAATAGATAACTCAGTTGAGTCCAATTGGGAAAAATTAAATGATTATTCAATTCTTTTATGGTAGGCCTCAAAGTCTGAAGAGGCGGCCCTCACAGAGGACCTTCCTTATCACGCCTCGGATCTCCTAAACGACGCTACTAAGGATCGTCTTCTCCGAAACCCCAATGATTAAGGGTCCGTCGCCTCGACAGTCCACCACTGCAACGCTCTGGAAACACAGTGTGTTGTCGTGTGTTTGCAGAGAAAGAGAGAGGGCGGGCGGTCGGGCGGTAGAAAGTCGAGAGAGAGAGAGAGAGAGAGAAAGACCTTTTTTTTGGGTGAGCAATTTGCTTCTATTGTGTGATCTATTGGGATTCTTGCATCTTTCACACATCTGACACACAAATTTTCTCAAGTTAAATTTTGTTTTCAAACTGAGGAAACAGAAGCTTTTGTGATGGCTCCCAAGCTCCCTCAGTTGCACGGCACACTGTTCAAGTATGGCTCCAAGTCCATTCAGGTCTTTGTTTCTCCTTTTTTCCCTTATACACGTTATTTTTTCTCTGTCGCTCATCTTCACAATTTGAAAGACTTCTCTATTTCACTAGAGATTTGCACTTGCGGTAGTAGTAGCTTTTTCTCTTTATTTCCCTCTGTTTTTCTTTTCGTTTTTTTGTCTGTGCTCTAGTCAATTTTTTGCACGCTTGTTTGTTGGAGCCTTGTTTGCTTTTTCCATTCTTTCAATTACATTCTCTCTCTCTCTCTCGTATTTGTTTGACTAACTATTAGCTTGGTTAATACTCTTATCGCTTTGCAACTTTTTGGATCGAACTTGTGGATAAGCTTTTGATGGAAATCGGATGGTTACGTACACAACGTCCTTGCATTTGTAGCTGGAAAATAGGGAGTCTTTTTTCAGGTAGACAAAAATGAATAGTTTTATATACTGTAATAGATACACTGCAAGACTCCTGTTTTTGTACCTGACCTAAGATTAAGTTTTTAAGGGACTTTGTCCATATCATGCCTTGACTCTCACTTGCAATTCTGCCTCTATCTGACCCCCTTGCCCTAATTTTAGTGAAGAATGAGAATTCTTTCAGGGATTAGTTCCCTGGAGCCACCTAGAGTTTGTCCTCATTGCAACAGTTGAAACTGAAGATTTTCACTGCATTTAGGTGGCATTCCGGACAGGGGATTTCAAGCAGCAAGTCATCTTCATTGGAGGGCTAACTGATGGGTTACTTGCAACTGAGTGAGTATTTCTTGTTTCTACTTTGCATTGTTTTGGTCTTCATAATGCTGCATTTGAGCAAGTGGCATCCTCATTGCTTGCATCCTCTGTACAGTTATGACAACATGGTTTGATGTTGGTTTTGTACTTAAGTGCAGTTATGTGGTGCCACTTGCAAATGCTTTACAAGAAGAGAAATGGTCCCTGGTCCAGCCACTTTTGTCATCATCTTACATTGGATATGGGACCTCAAGTTTGAAAGAGGTACAGGCCTCATTTGGGTGGAATATATTCTACATAATGGGCATTACAAGGATGTTTTCTTTACATGGGAAAAAATAGATACAATCCTAGGGTCATATGGTCTGAGTCAGAATGTGAAGAATGGTCATCAAGTTTGTCTAACCAAGTGGAAATGAGGAAACATGAATAGCACTTCACTGAAAAATCCTTAGAAATTAATGTGTTTGACAGGATGCGATTGAGATTGAGAAACTCATCAACTATCTCATATATGAAGAACAATCAGAGGGTGTTGTCCTTGTTGGTCACAGCACTGGCTGTCAGGTATCTATCTTTCTGATCCAGTTCCAATTGGAGAGGATAGAGGTCTTTACTATAGTATCAAGAGTTTCCATAGTTCTGTGGATCATAATTAATGTTTAAAGTCTTGCTAAAGGTTGCAGATAAAGTGAACTCTCAACTGCAATTAGTTTTTACTCTAGTGAGCACAGTGATTAGTGACCTTGCTACTGCCTAGGTGAGGCATTGAAGTTGTATGAGGTATTTTCCACTGACATTTAAAGAACATTATGGCATGTATCAGGTGTCCAGATCGAAATTTATTCTGTCCTCACATGCTGGATGGTGCAGGATATTGTGCACTATTTGCGGACAGGTGGCCATTGTTCAAGGGCAGTTCGGGGTGCCATTCTCCAGGTGCCTTATTTTCGCATGGCTTTTTTCTTTACCTTTTGTGAGCAAATTGTCCCTGCTCAGAGGCCTGTTAGTGAAGGATTGCTTGAAATTTAATCATGTGACTGGCTGCATGTGCTCCCCCCATGGTGGTAGGCCACTGGAGATAGTGAAATCTTATATGATATTTGGAGAAGTCATGGATAACCAGACTAATCACTTGTAGTGTGTCCTCATAACTGCAGGCTCCAGTTAGTGATAGAGAGTATTTGGCAACCTTGCCAGGTACCCAGCCCATGCTTGAGTTGGCAGAGAAGATGATACAGGAAGGCAAAGGCAATGACTTGATGCCACGTGAGGCCAGCCCTCAGGCACCCATCACTGCTTCCCGGTAAGTACATTTTTCTGCATCAATCTCTTCATTGGCTCCTACTCATCTTTTAGTGTGTCATTGCAGCTGACACTTTGTGAGCAAGTCTCAAGGTTATGACACCACTCATTGTCATGTTACCTTCAAATTGCTGTTGTGGAGGTTTGTCTACAATTTCATAGATATATTGTCAGCTGTTTGGATATTGATTTCTCAAAATCTCTTTCTTGACCTCATTTAGCAGCTTGTCACATCACTGTGGCTATTCTCTATTGAACAGTTACTGTTTTACAGTAATTGGCCATCATGTATGCAACGTATTGCAGTTGAAAAAGGGTATGAAATCCTCAGCATGCCACTGTTGAAGTTTTTTCTGGTCTGATTATGGTGAAGGTATCGGTCCCTCGCAGCTTACTTGGGAGATGATGACTTATTCAGCTCTGATCTATCAGATGCAGAATTGCGGACCAGGCTGGGCCACATGTCTAGAGTCCCTTGTCAGGTCTGCCTACTTGAAATTCACTACTTTATAGGCTTACATGGTTAGTCACTGCAATGATGTCTCAATTGGATTATTTATAAGATATGAGCAAACCTTGAAGCTTTACTGATGTATTCAACTAGATCATCTTCACCTTTGCAGCATAACTTCATGCTTTAATTGCTTATTTATGCAGTTCATTTGTTTGTAGGTCATATTTTCAATGGCAGATGAATACATCCCTGAGTATGTGGATAAAGCCAAACTCCTAAAGAGGTATGTACTTTGAACTCCAGGCTGGAATTCTTTGCCATGACTCACAGAAATTTCCTCACATTTGAAGTGCTACATGAATGATGCACATTCCAGAAGAGGGGTTATGTGAGCATACTTTCTTGAACCAGATCTTGACTCTGTATGGGACATCAGATGTGACTGAATATTGCTTTATCCTTGCACGCTTTGATTTGAGAGAGCTAAAATGATGGAGAAGGATGTTGCCAATGAGGCAAAGCAGCATTCACCATGGGTCTCAGAACAAAGGGATGCTCAAATCTTGGGCCTCTCAGTCAAAATAGTGTTAGAGTTTCCAAAGTATGTTCAGTGGAGTCTGCAGTGTCCCAAGGCCTTTAACCTTCTGAACAATGTACTCAATTCAGGCTCAGAGCTTATGGGTGGACCACTCTGACAAACTGTGCAGATTATGTGAGGCCATGGGTGGTGCAGAGAAGGTGGCCATCCCATGGGGAAATCACAGTTTGTCCAATCGTGTCCAAGAGACAGTTCACTGCATCATTGATTTCATCAAGAGGGAAGGACCTAAGGGGTGGGATGATCCTTGGGGTTGATGACCTTTCAGACACTTTCAGTTTATTGCTCACTAAGGAAAAAGCGTTTGTCCCTAGTTCCTTGATCAAAGCATCTCCTGCTTTTGATGTAGTCAGTAAGTGTTTTTTTGTCATGTTATTTTAATTTTAGTTGAATGCCTAGAGTTGGAAGTTACTCCCCAATATTCTTGTTGTAGTTGGTATTATCTACCGGAATTTGAATTGGTGCTCAGCATAGATAGACAGTTGCAGTCACACTGTATGTCTCTGGAGTCCTAGCTAACATCATAACTTAGTCTTCTGCTCGCCTCCAGAAACAAGACAAAAATTCAGGATGCAGATGTTTGTATAGTGGTTTGTTCAAAAGTTTGTGCTGATATCACATACATGGCACCGTCCAGAGCTGATGACATCAGTGAGGACTTGTGGCATCTCATCACTGCTGGTCATAATGAAGGAGATGGTCTGACACTCTTTGAGTAAACACTCATGAGGTTATGACTGCAATTCATTTTTGTGGTGTCTTTTTTGGATTTGCTGGAATCAGCAGAACAGTTACCTTGAGAGGTTGTTTAGGAGTTTCTACTGCAACCTCTTTGCTATGTATATAAAGAGTAAAGGCCACCTGACTATTGGGCCCTCTGGTTATATAAACTGAAGACACAAGCTTTCTGTTGAGTACCAGCAATCTATTTGCATTTTGAAGTCCATTTTGTACAAGTCATTTGGTGCAAACTTGGTCAAGCCTGTCCTTACTTTCATCTCTATGATTTGAGTACAAAATTCAAATGCTTTTGCTGTTATCTATAGCAGAGGAGTTGGTATATGCGTGGTGTAATTGTTGAAATGTTTTGTTAACATGATGGAGATGAATTCTGATGCCTGTTGGTTGACATAAGAAAAAAAAAGTTTCACCTTCAATCCTGGCATACATATAACCAAGGCAAAAAGTTCCTTCCTGTATGAAGTTACTTTCGGATAAACTGTTTTTCTGTCATACCCTCACTCTGCATCAATGTCTCAATTGAGGTGTTGGTGGTTCTCAATAGGAAAAGCCTGGTACTTGCAGACCCTCTTTTACCAAATATTCCTCAAGGCAGGTCTCCTCAAAATGCTAGAATGGAAGATCAATAATGTGCACTCTTCAGGATACACAAAAATGTTTAAAGCCCTGTTAAAATGTTTAAAAACCCAGGGTAAAATTCACGGTCAATAGAGGATAGTTCAATAAGCCTTCTAAACAAGAATGCCAACAAAATCAGGCCTCATCTCACAATCCGTCAAAGTAGCGCAGGTGGTCATCAAGATTCTCTGCATGTCTGATTTTCGTCACAGTTTTGCCATCCTCCTCCACCTGCATGAGAAGACAATGTCAGCCATTTGACTTTAGTGATAATAACCAACTTCAATCAAGAAATGAGTTACCATAGCAATAGCCTCTGAATGAAACAGTTCTGTAGTCAATATATATATGTGAAGTCCTAGCAAATGAAGTTACAAAACCAGAAGGATGCTATGGCTTTGCTAGCAGACTGGCTAAAACTTTTGACCCAATTGACATTATAAATTTTTATTTTGCATGCTGTTCCTAATCTTTTGCGGAAATGCTATCCATGCAGCAAGCTAGAACAGCTTAAGCTCTCCTTCACTCAAAACTTCTCACTCTGTTCCTGAAGGTGCCCAGATTATCCCAAAGGATTGGAAACTTTAACCAGTTTGATCAAGTCCAGAGGGCATCACAAAAAACATTAACAGGACTTTGGATAAGAAACTCACCCAGTATTCAGGAGGTCTCATCCGCAGGTTGTAAGTGGAAGCCATGGCCATACAATATGCCCCTGCATCATGTACCACTATTCCTGCTCCCTGAAAATCAAACAAAGAATCCACCAAAACCAGGGTCAATCTGACTGGAAAGGAGCAAGACTTTCACTATACTCCCTGAATCATTCCTCCCTTCACCCTGTGGCAAAGGCACAGTACCACACAAAAACTATGTACATATCTGTGAGATTGCAGAGGAAACTCCAGAATAACAAATTGAAGATAACACAACGATAAGTGCAGTCATAACCTTATGAGAGTAGCTCAGAAAGTGCAAGGCCATCAATATCATCACAGATAACACTGATGAGCTGCTGTGACTACACATTGACTTCATCAGCCCCTGACAGAGGGTGTAGATAAGTAACTAATAATTAGCAGAAAGCTTTCAGAAAACTATTGTCGAAAATTACCAGAACAAGAACTAGTGTCATGTGAAGTGTGAGCTCTGTTAGCTACCTTAGGTCATTGAATCACTTCCTTCACAAGCCATTATTGTTCAGTCAAGTGTCATCTTCAGTTACAATCTACTTCTACTGACTCATCAAACCCTTTGATCACCCCAGAAATGATTGCCTCCAGAAAACCTACCAAAAGAGCTTCACATCTAAGATAACTGCTAACCACCACTTACATCTAAAATGAACAGCACACACTTTCTCAATTTTGCAGACCTGCCAGAAATTTTACCTTTTCTGGTGTTGGCAGTTCTCGATCTTTGCCCAAAAAGTCAGAGGATTCACAAACAGGGCCAACAACGTCAAATGTGGCCCTCTTTGCACCAGCTGCAGGAGGTGATACTAATTCTATGTGCTGTACATGGAACAACAGGTAAACAAGTCAGAAAAGAATACATGATCACAGTAACAGTTGGGGTAAAATCAGAAGCATCAACACAGCGGCATACAAACTAAAAGATCCAGCTTGTTTCCATAATTGAAATTTCAATGACCTGCCTAGTAGGGATTTAGAAGGTTTCAAAACCCTTCGCTCTTCAACCAATCCAACCAAAGAGCTTTGATATAGTGAAGGAGAGAGTGAGAGATCAATCAAAACACTTGCTGCATCAAAACATGTCTAATTTTTTCTGTTCAAAGACTGAAGTACAAGGAAGCAGATTTAGTGAAACCACACACTAAGGAAGTCTGCTGTCAGTTATTGCACTGCTGTGTAAAACCTTTGTAGCCTACAGAGACCTGTTTCACATAGAGCCCTATCCAGAAGAAACCAATTGATGGTGGCAGTGGAAGAAGATTCATGAACCTGCTAAGCACCATACAAACTAGGCCGGATCAGCTCTGACATGCTTCCATCTATGACTATGAAGTTTTTGTTACCATTGCTCTTTACTCCAGTAACCCGGTTGACAAGGACTGCGGCATTTGCAACCAGGGACCTCCCTGGCTCTATAATGAATGTCAGGTCCCTTCCTGCCAACAAGTCATTCACCTGGAAAAAACAGTGAAGTCCTGAATAAACCTCAGGATGGAATGCGGTAGGTTATTTCACATAATTACAAGAGAGGATGACTATAACTGAAGAACTGACCATAACCTCTAGTCCCCCCAAAAAGGACAGAAACTCACTGTCATGGATGCTTACTGTATTGACAAGGTCTGTCGGGGTCGGATAGTTAGCACCTTCATGGTGATAGTCAATGCCCAAACCACCACCTATGTTCAAGTACTGGATCTCAAAGCCTTCACTGCGGATGTGATCTACATATCCCACCATCAGCACAGCTGCATCCCTGAAGATGCTGACCTGCATACAGGAATCCAGTAACCAGGTCAGTAAGGTCAGTAATCTGCAAATTCTCAGTCCATAGCACCCTGCAAATTTGCAACAAAGTTTACCATATACATATGTGCTGATTAAGCATGGAAGATGTCAGACTGCGAAACTAAAAGGAGGCCCTGCAGCAATATCTGGCCATGATTGTAAATAAGAAACTGAATAGAAAACCCCACAGTAGCACTTTGAAGCTAACTGTTGTGTCAGTTCTAGCAAAACCAAAACAAACACAGGAAGAATGATTATAGTCATAACCTTATGATGCCACTCATAACAGATCAGACCATCCCTTTCATCATGAATAGCAATGACTAGCTGCCATTATTCCTCATTAACTTCATCAACTCCTGACAGTGGCTGTAGATAAGTATATTATAACTGTCCAAAATTTTGAGGCAAACAACAAAATCTGCTTTCTTAGTTTCTGTGACATTTCTAAAAGCAACAGGAGGATTCAGATGTGACGTTGACTAGCACTTTAGAGCCATAAAAAAGTCTCTAGTGTACTCATTCAAGCTACAGCAAGCTTGTGAGGGCAAGGTTTGTTTTATTTTAGATTGTCTCTGTACAAGCAAGCATCTACACCTAAGGCATAGAGGGGCCTAAACAGAGGGTAGTGCTTGGGGCCTTCTGCACATATCCTTCAAGCATGCCACTGGTTCAATCTCTGAGGATGATTGCCTAGCAAAGGGACTCATACCTTTGAAATGGTTGAACCAAGGTGACAGTGCACTCCAACAAGCTTGACCTCATCACTGTGACTCTTCACTTGCTCTAAAAACCAACCCAGCCTTTCATTCCTGATTCCAAACTTGGAGTTCTTGTTCCCAGTTGCAATGTAAGGATGGACCTGAAGCCACACATGCACACACAGGTGAACACAGACTTTGAAGATCAGACCAATCCATGCAATGGCAAGTTGAGGAATTATGGGTGAACAAGAGGAGCATCATTATGCTAACAGGACTTCACAAGAAAGTTCACCTGAGGATCAACATCCGGATTGATGCGCAGCAAGACTTTAATCTGCTTGCCTGCAATTCGACCAGCTTCACAAATTTGCTCTATATCAAATTCACTGTCCACATTGATGAGCACATTATGCTTGGCAGCAAGGATCAGCTCATCCAAAAGCTTTCCATTGCCATTGAACACACACCTGCAACCATAAATCCGGAATGAAATTGCAGTCGATGACTTGTAGTCTGTAAATTTTCAATAATGTCTGAAACACAGGAAGATTTCCAATAGACAAGCAAAACGAACCAAAAACTGGAGATCCTTGTGGAACTGTCCATGTGAAAATTAGGGTTTCTTGCTATTCTCTTCCTTCCTGATGCCCATAGGGTCTCTTAATTGACGCTGATCTCTTCTTTGGTACTTGCTTCATAACCACTGCTTTCGATTCTCATGGTCAAAATGCCCCTGCACATGTAGACCCTAAACCCAACAAACCTGGAGGGGTCAAAGCCAGCTTTCATGGCCAGCTTGAGCTCATTGCCGCTGACAAGAACAGCGCTACTACCCATGGCTCTCAAGTGCTCCAAAATCTTCAAATTATTATTTGCTTTCACCGCATATCCGACCATGTACTCCATGCCTTGAAGAGCTCGAGCGTACGCGGCGTAGTTCCTTGTGAGCTGACTCTTACTGTAGAGATAAAACGGTCGCTTCTCCTCGACCGCCGTCATCACATCCTCAATCTTCACGTCTTCGCAAAACATATAACCGTCCTTGTTCACGAAGAAGGCCGACTGCACGTCGTCCTTCGTCACCCCATATCCACTCTCCCCGCCGTCAGTAGTAGCACCCGCTTTTTCCGAGATACCCCCTGCCAACGCAGCGCGACAAAGCTGCAGCACATGAACTCCATTGTTCCTGGAGCCAGAATGACCACCACCTCTCCCGGTTGCAGACTGTGAGCTGCTGCTGCTGCTGCTGCTCTTCCTATTCCTCAAGATCAGCCCTTCGAAATGCTCCGTCTTTGGAAACTCCCTGACTACAGCGAGATACCCAGAGCTCCGCGAGCCCGTGAAGGAGAGCGCTGCTTTGGAATCGAGTGCGGGTAGCGACCGCGCACAGATTGCCATTGCGATTGCTTGCGAGCACCGAGCAACTGCACGAAAGAACAGGCAAATGGCAGGCAAGGATTTAATGGGGTCGAGGGTTTAATGGGCCTATTTTCATATGAGGATTTTTGAAACATGATATTTTGGCTTGTGCTGAAACTTGAGATTAGTTATACAGTTTATAATATCTTGAAGGATTTTGGGTTTCTTTTAGAGGATTTTAGAGGATGTTGTCCATGAAACAAGTTTTCTTAGGGTAGGTGAAAGACCAAAAAATACAAAGAAAAAAAAAGCTTACAATGCTTTTATGTATGGTAAATTAGTCATAGCTAGAAGGGGGGCAAAAAACTTATTTTAATGTATATCATAATGTTGTTGTAAAAAATTTTTAACTACAAAACAAACAAGGTGCATTACATGCCTTGCAATTTGTGTAATATTGACAATGCATATTGTATGGTAAATTGGTCATAATTTCTTCTTTTTAACTTTTTTATCATATCATAATGTTGTTATAAAAGAAAAACAAATTATCAAAAAAAAATTCATGTTTTTGACATCACATTAGTTGCAAGCAACCCAAGAAGGATTTCATGTTAAATGGTGATAGGTTCTAGAAACCTATTTAAACATTTAAAAATTTGTTACTAAACCAAAACCAATAGAGAAATGTTATAACATGATTTTCAATTTCTTTTTGAAATCTAGTGATTTTTTTTCAAAAAAAAACATGGAGTATGCAATGATAAAAAAAAATCATATTTATTTTTGCATTTGTGTAAAATTTTGCACAAAAAAAAACCCCATCATGACATGTGTATTTGAGTGTTTCTAATCACATTGTCACATTTTGGAGGAAGTGCATGACTTTTTTTGTATGATGGGTGTTTTAACCATTTTTTGGGAAGGCAATTTCATAGTTAGTTTTATAAATTATGGATTGGTGACAAAATCACTCGAGGTTGGGTGTAAACTTCAGGAGGTGGTGGAGAAAATGAAACATCAAAAGATGAATGTAAATGTTTTTATAACCAAATTAGGATGAACCATCTCACCTTTGTATCTATGGGCCAAAATCCCTTGAACAACTATACTCTATAATGACTTTCAATGCAATATCAAGGCTAAAAGAAATGTGAAAAATAAATTTCTAAACAACTTTATGTGAACAAAACATTGAGATGGTGGCAATTTTATGTTTGTAAAATTTTCTGCTAATGATAATTAACAACCAATGTTAAGGATTTTTCTCAAAATACATTGGTTTCAAAATCTCTAACTATCACAATAGAAAAGGTCCAAACAACTTCATGGTATGTAGCATTGTGGCATGCCTTTATTTTTTCTTTTTGCCTTCACCCCACACAACGTCAAGTTTTGCACTTTGAAAATTGTGACACATATTGGCATTGTGCAAGTTATGTGCTCTATAGTTTGCACCAATATGCTTACATTACTCTCCACTATGCTCAACATCTAGAACTATGCCACTTGTGGCTCTACCCACTTTGTCACTTCAATCATTCAAAACTCTACTTTTTGTCCCCCATGAAAAAAGGCCAATAACTATTAAATGGATCTATAAGGTCAAAAATGATTATAATGGCAAACCTTCAAAGTATAAAGCAAGAATAATGGTTAAAGGGTTTGAGCAGAGAAAGGATTTGGTCTCTCAACAAACCCATGCACCAATAATCAGATGGAGCATGATCAGATATGTGATGGTTCTTGTAACAAATTTTGGTTAGAAAATCTCACAAATGGATGGTAAAACAACATTTTTGAATGGTGATTTTCAAGAGGAGGTATACATGAAGCATCGGGAAGGATTCATATAGTATGGGAATGAACATTTGGTTTGTAAGCTCACCAAAGTGTTGTATGGGCTTCAACAAGCTTGGCAATAAAAAATCAACAATTTTTCAGAAATTTGGCTATGATCAAAAGTGGAGCAGATTTTAATATTTACTATTGGCATCACAAAGGGGGACCAAAAAAATTGTTTGGCTAAGAAAGCTTCTAAGTGAGATCAAACATTTAAAACCAAGATCAACTATTGTGTTTTGTGACAATATTAGCAATACTAAAATGGCCAAAAATCTTGTTTTTCAAGCCATTACCAAACATATCAAATGTCATCACCATGTCGTGGGAGAGAAAGTTTGAGAAAATTGCCATACTACACATCCCAAGTAATCAACAACAAGCCAACATTCTTATGAAGCCATTAGGCAAAACAAAATTTGAAGGTTTGCCATAAGCCATTGGAGTAAGTAATTTCAAAGTCTCTAGACTCAACTATGGAAAAGCATAAGGATTAGTTGCAAGACAAAAGAAATGAAGTGTGAGGGATGGTGTATAATTTACAGACCTTGGCTACAATACAATCTGATATCTTATTTAAATTTTAATGTCTACTGATTCAGCTTCTAATGATGACAAAGTGTGAATAGTTAATGCCACCACTCAAGCTGGATTCATTTGCAGTTCATTGATTTGATAGTGATGCTTAGTTGCAACTGTAAATGGCATCGCTGACTTTAACTTAGATCAGCATAACTTTCAAAAACATCTAATGGAAAATTGAAATCTGAGGAAATTGCAAGTGGGAAATGCTGATTTTGATCAGGGAGACAAAATCATGGTTGGAGAAAGAAGTCAGTACACAAAGAATTTCCTGAAAATCTCTATTCAGTGCACAACTAAAATAAAAGGTTAAAGGAAAACCGATCATATTGGACCACCGTCCATATATGGTACTAGAAATTCACTGGAAAAGACGAAAAGACCCAGCCTTGCATTCCATCAAGGGTCAAGTTCCCCACACACCTCTATTGCATCAACAAGATGTATGCAGAGGGAATGGATATAAATACAGTCAATATGGCCAGCCATGGAATTGAGCATCAAAAGCATATAGTATGCATTCATCTGATTCAGAGTCTGCTTCATTTCCCTCGCCCTCCTGCAAACCAAAAGAGTGAGAGTGAGAATTCGGGGTAGGCATCTTCCAATTACAATGGTCCTCAAGGTCATAGAAGGACAATATCTTTGAAAACCCTAGCCAACTTGTTCTTTAGTAGATATCATGGAATGTATTCTGCACTTAGGTTTCAGAATATATTCCACTCTGCAACAGAGTCTGAGTCATCATCTGGTGAAATCCTGAATAAAGTCCAAAGTCCCGACTGACCTCATGATATTACCCATGCAATGAGGACAAAAAACAATTAGCAATCGGGGAATGGGATGGGAAGGGAGATTAAATAGCCAAAATCCAATTGTACACCAAGCATTGCTGAATGAACACAAATTAGTAGAACATTCAACTTTGTTTCCAAGATCACATGATGCAAAGTGTGCATGCAGTAGGTCCTCTGGCAGTTTACACACCCATCAACCTACACATTTCATCCATCTTCTGCAGGCACAAGGGAAATACTACAAGCTGCTGTCAACAAGCACACAGTGTGACCTTTTTCCTACAGGAGATTGACAGTGACTAAAATTGGTGATACTTACAGCTCCTTTCTGGTGTGACACCTTGCTTGGAGCATTGGCACCAAGCAAATTCAGCAACCCTAAAGCAGATAAGAAATGGACCCCAAAAACACCCCCCGAAAAACCATCCAATTACCACAAAGAACTGCAGCTGTTGAAGCTCAAAACAGGAGTTGTGACAAAGGACAATGGTAAGCACTGGCTCACAGAAAACAAAGGAGAGATGGTGGAAAACCTCGAGGATGTATGTGCACACACACATGCACACACACAAGAGACAGAGAGAGAGGAGAGGAAATCAAGAAAGTGTAGCCCTAAAAAAGCAGGCACACATCAAGTTTCAGATCTTTCCTCTTGTAAGCTCCTTCCTCTTTTCTTAGAGCGATATTCACAGATACAAGGTGCCCTCCAAACAAGCAAGAAAATTTCTCCAAGCGTTTTACAGATGATAGAGATCTTCAGAACATTCAGCAAAGCTATACAAATTACAATGACATCAGTAGTTGATCCGAAAAATGAACCTGAATACTTAGAATTTGTTTGTCAATGAATAGAGTTGCCGTGGTCAAATTTGTCAATAGTTGCAGTTGGTCCAATGGAGTTGTGGAATCTAAATCCACACAATTCACTCACAGTTCCCAAAACTAGCATTCCATAACATTTTCAAGCATCGAATAAGAGCAATTCAATGGCTCTCAATTTTGAGCTATGAAAACGACTGATGCTGGATACAACTTATGCCGTGCAAATGCAAGTCTCCAGTTGCAAAAACTCTCAGTGCATGTAGTAAGATTTAACCCTGCCTTGCCAATGTGTGACTTGGGAAATCAAAATTACCCTACAGCACAAAAAAAGTGCTCCCATGGCAGAACAAGCAGCTGAAACAAATTTTTAAGCTCAAATGAACTAGTGTGCAATATTTGGCAATCAATATTGATCTTAAAGAGAATTATCTATTCCTCATATGATGCACTCCAGCCACAAATGCCAATCCGCCAATGGCCAAAGCTGCTGCACTCCAAAGTCCTAGCTGTCTTGGTTTTCTCTTGGGAACTGTCAACAAAGACTCCACCTGCATACATTGGGGCACATGCAGCCATTTAGTGTTCAGTATAAACCAAACAAAGCTTGCACAAAGGAGGACCATTATAAGCATAGCAGTACTCACAAAAAAAGTATCCTTTTGCCATACAACTCCAATCTCATTCCTTCACTTTAACATACAGCCTTATACTTCCTTCCAATTCACTTTGTTGCCTCCATTCTGTTGCATAATCCCCTCCAGCATTTGGCTAAGCAAGCATCTAAGCATAAGGTGTATAGAGGCCCACATAGAAGGTCAGTCTGAACTGGAAAGTAGCATGGTTGCTAGGAGAAGAACTGTCTTACAGTTCCCACTTCTGTTAGCAGTCGCAGTTAGAGACTGGAAAGAACTGTTTCAGGCATTCCAGTGGGAGATGTAAGACAGGGAATGTGGTGGCATGATGGGCAGATCAAGACGTACAGGTATATCTTGTTCCCAGTTGGCTGCAATGCCAGCAAGGTGACCTCTTCCAACAACTGCTACAACAGAAGTGGATTGGCGTGCAACACTGCGCAGACTTGCCACCATATACTGGTCCCGCTCCTGTACAAGTGTTTCCAAAAGAGTTGGAAAAGTCTTGCTTAAGGTTTGAATCATGTAGGTTATCTCATCAGTCTTCTCCATCTTCTCCATCTGCATACTCAGCAAGTCAAAAACATAAGTGCAATCCTGCACAACTAAGCTGTTTGTTATCTGACATGTTTGGCTCCCTCATTTGCAATGTAAAATCCCAGGAAAAGAGAGGATCATTGTAACCATGGAACAAGCAGCTTGCTAACTTCTGTGATAAATTGCACTATTCTGTTGGTTCCAAAACCATATTTATAACTTCATAAAGGCACCAACCTCCAACCCCAGGCAAAGGAAAGCATTCAGGTTCTATGACATATAATAGAAAGCATCTCAGTAATTAACAAATAAGTCACCCTTCAATGTATAGCAGGGCTACACACCATTGTAGCAAGCTCGTCTGCAGTTGGCATGAAGATAGACCCCAACAAAATGCTGTAAAAGAACTTTGCCTTGTGCCACATGCTCATTCTTGCCCATGTCCTTTGCAGTGTAATCTGTAACCCTCAACATTAGCTGCAGCTCAACTACCTCTAGAATATCCTTTTAATAGAGAGTAGAGAAGACATCACCCACATGGACAGGGCATTTTCCAAGAGTAACAACCACACTACATGCTTAAGCTTGTTCATATCCAACATGAAACCCTCATTCACAAAGACCTCTAGAACCTCATGTAAACAAAGAGTAAAGCAGTGCAGGCATTACTCACATGGACAGGCCGGTCTCCAAGAGTAACTTTTGCACCACATGCTAAAGCTTGCTCATATCCAACCCGAAACTCTGATCCAGGAAGAACCTCCAACTTCTCTCCAACCTTGAGAAGCATCACCACTCACATTCTGATATTAGCATCACAAAAATTGTTTGAATAACTGAGTAGCACTGTGATATGGACAACATGTACCTTTGCCAGAAACCAGCTGTAGATGACTCCAAATGCATTCATTTCCTTCTTTCTCCACATCTCAAGCATTTTGCTGAACGTTGGAACCTACATCACATCAAAAATATAATGTGATTGCAGGGACAACACCACAAAAAACATGTAAGCTAACCAAACTGAAGTTATTGTTGGTTCTGGTCAAACTAAAACACCCACAACAAGAATGAGTGGGGTCATGACTATGGGAATGTAACTCACAAAGTATAGAACTATCACCTTCATAATAAATGGCAGTAACTAGCTGCCATTACTCTCCACTGATTTCACCAAACCCTTGCATTAAATGTAGACGTATGTGACAGTCTGCCTAAAAATGAGGGCACAAGATTGACAAAAATATGTATCTTGAGTTTCTGTTGAATTTCTGGAAACAAGTAGAAGACTCAGTCATCATGTTAGCTAGCCCTCAACAGACATAGCTGATAAAATAGTATTCTCATTCAAGGTGCACAAGCTGTGAGGGCAAGGATCCAAGGCAAAGGCATACACAGGCCTACCTCAATCGTAGTGATCAAGGCCTCTGCACCCTAACATATCCTTTAATCACATCACTGGTGACTACTTGGATGCAGTACATCCACTTTAGCCTCTGGAGAAAAGAAACCTAGAGAAAAGAAACCCATGATTGGAGAGAAAACGAACAGAACAAGAATGAGTGTGGTCATAACTCATAACTATGTGGGTGTAACTCACAAAGCATCACACCATCACTCAAATTGGGTAGCAGCAATGAGCTGCCATGGCTCCTCACTGACTCATCAGGTCCCAATGGTGGGTATACATGTGCATATAATAATGTGTCAAAAACCTCAGGCAAACCATTATGCAAACATCTGCATCCTGAGTTTCTGCTGCATTTCTGAGTGCAACAGAAGATTCAGTTGTGCTGTTGGCTAGCATTCAAAGACAGCTTGTCAAAAAAGTGGGAATCTTCAGTCAAGCTGCAACAAGCTTGTAAGGGTAAGCTTTGTTTCATTTTAGCTTGTCCCTTTACAAGCAAAGCATCTATGGCCTGAGGCTTATAAAGGCCTAGATAGAGGGTAGTTTTAAGAGCCTCCTGCATCCTGAACATATCCTTTAAGCACGCCACTGGCACATTGAGAATTTCACAGAGGTTTACGATAATGCTAGACTCCATTGCTGGAGCAAAATGTCAAATCTGTATTCTTTCTGGTCACTGAAAGCCTGGGTCTACAACTAGATTTTGATCTGGGCCTGGCTTGAGGGTCCTCAAAATGCTGAGAAGATTTCAAAAAACCATTTGACAAGTTTCAGAAGTGGTGAAAATCTAGACATGTGATAACCCAAGTCCTTTGAGCAGTAAATAAACTAAATGTCGTAATAATGTTGAAGAACTTGGCTTGGAGTTCCATGAGATGCTGGCAGCACTTTGCCATTGTGCCACTCTAGAAGTGACACCACTGTAGACCTAAACAGTCACAAGCCCTTTGCATTGCACATTTCTCATCTAGAAGTTGATGCTGGAATCTGTAGTTTTCAGAGGATCAGTGAAGAGCACAGTACATACCTGAAATTTCTGTGGCACGAGAATAGCAACTCGAGAGGTACACAGCTCCAAGAAGACTACCTGAAAGTATTCAGTGCAAAACAACTCAATTTTTCCACTGCAGTTAGATGGTCCCAGGATTTCAACTTTCCTTTCTGCTACTAAAGTCAGCAGGATGCACAATGCTCCTTCCAACAAAAGGACTAAATGCAACAGCAGCTAGAAAACAACCAAAAAAAAGTGATCTGCAAGTTGGAATGACATACTTGTGGCTTGACATGGCGGATCACATCCTCAACTTCCTTGCAAGAGTCCTGCATTGAGCAAAATCAAGAAGTTCCACCAATTCAGTCCCCCTGAGATTTGCACTCACAATCAGAATAGCTATGGAAATCCAACTCCTGGATTCACAGTGTTCATGGCACACATCTGTAAACACAATGCTGATGATAATAAGACCAGAAAAGAGACATGAATTCGAAGCTCAGTAGAAGTTGGTGTGTCTAGTGTGTCCATAACAACTACTGGTTTATGCAACCTAGACAGTTGACTGCCATTATTATGCGTTGTGTACAAAGGGGGCGATGTAGGAAGAAAACCTTGGAAACATGTGCAGTGCCAACAATCCGAACGATGCAGATGCCACCAGGTGCAGAGGATTGACACTGTAAGGTCATAACATGTTTCCCAACATCTGCAGGAAGCAGCAAGTCACAAGATTCAGGAGTGCTGCTGCTGCTGCAACCACAGTTTTCTCTGAGATCATCTCTTGCTCTCCTTCCATCTCCAAGGCTCTCATCAGAAACAGCCTCCGATGTACCTTCCCTCGACACCTCCGCCTCGCCATTATCACCACCAGAAACGATTTCACCGTCTACAGATATAGGGTGTTTCTCCTCCTCCTCCTCTTCCTGCTCTCGTTGCACTGCCAACAATATTCCGTCACCACCATCAGAAACTGCACTTTCCAACAGTATTCCGTCACCATCAGAAGCTGCACTTTCCAAAGCCAAGTTCAGCTTCTTCTTCTCCTTCTCTCCCAATCCGTTCCCAGAGATTGCTGCAGAAGAGTCTCCTCCTCCAACTTGTCGGAATTGGTTGTCAGACGCATCCTCCAGCAACATTGTCACGTTCTCCTCTCGCTCTCGACCCCCGGAGTTTGGATAGGAAATGGCACTTGTTTGTGCAGGAAAAGTCTGAGACGAAGCAGCAGCAGCAGCAGCAGACATATCTCTAAACTCCCTCATGAGCTTGAAATCCTCTGCGATGAAGCTCTCTGCGAAGAAGAGCAGCAGCGAGAAGCGAACGCCAATTGTCTCTGCGAGCAAAGAAAGGGAATTAGGGCATCTTGCAAAGTGGTCAAAACGAATTAGGGTTTTGGATTTCTTGCATGCAATTTAAACCATCAGATTGTGAAGTGGTTTGACTTTTCTGACTTTGTTCTGAAGCTCTTTTATTTATAAGAGTGTTTTTTTGGTCTTTGTTTCAAGGTCTGTGGAGAGAGCTGGATTATTGATTTCAAGCACCCAATTCAGAGCTTCTGCAGTCACTGGAAACTTCAGAGGGATTCATTTCATGCACCCAATAGCTAGAGCTTCTGCAGTCACTGGAAACTTCAGAGGGATTCATTTCATGCACCCAATAGCTAGAGCTTCTGCAGTCACAGGAACCATAAGAGGAATTCATTTCATGCACCCAATACCTAGTGAGCTAGTGAGCTTCTGCAGTCACAGGAACTGTAAGAGGGATTCATTTCATGCACCTGATATACCTACAAAGATTCTGCAGTCACTTGAAACTTAGAGATTGATTTCTTGCACCAAATACAACAAAGCTTCAGCAGTCACTCGAAAATTTGGAGCAGTTTTGTGCTCTGACTTACTGGAAATCAAGACAGCATGGATTTGCAAGACATGGAAATTTGCAAAACATTCTGAGGCACATAAGACACAACCATCATGAAGGTTTTTTAAGTGTTGTGATGTGAGTGAGAGCTCTGTAAATGGAATGCAAAATGAGGACAAACTTTTGTGGGATTGTTGGTTGTCCTTTACAAGGTGACCAAGAGTGGCCACCAAGAGCTACGGCATCCAGCTTGCATACGAGACAACCAGCTCCAAGTGTTTTTAGAGGTTTACAAAACCTTTGCCCTAGCTCCAATTTTGATGGAACTTTGCATCTGCAGAAAGGAGTGGTAAAGAGCCTGGCTCACTTCCAAATCCATGTTGGCACAACAAGTTGGAAGCTAGCAGCAACAGCAACTATGCAGCTCGAAATCATTTGCTGATTCACATTCCTTTGCTGAAACAAAATGACAAAACACAATGAAACCAAATTGATGGAAACTTTTGCTGCACTCATGCTGTCAAAGGCATACCAAGGAGTTCTTACATCAGAACTCTCAGCATTTACCTTGGATTTCAATGTATGTGATCAACCAGTGCTGTCTCTGTGAATACAGAAATGGGTACAGGGATGACAGGTGTAGACATCAGAAATGGAGAGTCAGTGTGCATACTTGCAAGGAGACCCAAAAACTTGCTACGTGTACAAGGTGGGTCCAGCAAAATGGAATTCTGTGCTTTGTGCCTGGCAGTCAAAAAAAGTCTTGGAAATTTGACACTGGTGTGCCTAAGTTTGTTGTACATCAATGAACATCTGCTATTTTATTACAAGAGTGACTGTACTCTAGTAAGCACCTGACAATTGTTGCAATTGGTTAAGGAGGGCAAACAAGCCAAATATGTCAAACAGTTGTCAAATAAGACCAAAATCAAAGAAAACCCTAATCCAGTGGAGCACACTTGAAACCATGTGACAAGATGTCCATGCCAACCTCTTTATAAACTGACCACTTTCAATGCCTTACTGGTGGCATAAATGGGTCTATGGACATATCAACTGGAGAACAAGATCCATCAATGGTGGCCATGGGCATCTCGTAGTGAGTATCTAAGACCACAGTACTTACAAACAGCAGGGTGATCTCCATCAAGACATATATACTCAACTGGATGTCCTAGTGCAGGATCCCTCCCTGCAGCAAACCAGACAGAAAGCCTCAAATGAAACCTCTGGAAAAGTGGGATAACATGAGAATTTGCAAAAAAACACAATGGAAGCAACATTGATGACTGCCTTGTAAGAACCAAATGTGGTCAACTTTGTAACTGAAATAAAGCCAAGCTTGCAAACAAGGGAGAGAAATTAAAAACCTCCTTCACAAGCGACAACTCGAGCATCAACTTCAATTACAGGAACTTCACTGATGAGCTCCATGGGAGACTTCTTGTCAGTGCTCTGTTCACAATGTCCAAAAACAGATCCAAAACCCTAGATTGGCTTAGTATACTTCAAATTTGGCATAAAACAATGGCTTTCAATGCCAGATAGAAAATTCAGAAGATCACAGGATAGACAAAAAACATAGACTAGACCTTAACCTAAACAATTGTTTGTATGTCATTCAGGTATGTACTCAAGGACATGCATTCTCAATACTCAGCCTTAGCAATTGCACTCCTCAATTCTGTTTGACATTCATATGTGTCAGAGTAGGTGTCGGAGGCTGTCATTGCTTCCTTGTTGGGGACTCCGCTGGTACATCCCTTTGCAACAAGACCTAATCGATGCTGCCAGCATTATTCCTCCATGTTCAATGTATCCAAATCTCCAAAATGGAGAATCTCCTGGAAGAGGAAGCGAACCAGGGGGGGACAAAAGAAAGAAAAAAAAAAAAACAGGAAAAAAAATGAAAGAGAAAAAAAGAAAAAACCTGCATCCACTTCGCGGTATGATCGTCGCTAAACGCGCGAGAAGGAACTTGGTGGATCGATCCCCACGCTGCTTGCCCTCCTGATAATGCTCCTCCTCCGTTCATTATCGTATGGCGTTCACAGAGCACTGATCCATCATCTACTACTATTCCTCCGATCCCGAAGTTCAGAGACGGAACTGAACATGTAGGCGCAGCAAGACGCGATCTTCCAAGCAGACGCGCTACAGCCACGACCGATCTCGACATCTCTGCGGTGCGATGCAACGACAGAACGCACGCAACACTCGAAGGGGGGGGGGAAAAAAAAGAAAAAGTTTCGCACACACGCGCTCATCCGCAACAGGGTTGCCACTGATGGCTTCTTGCCATCTCTTCGGGAACGCGGGAGCACAAGGAACGATGGGAACGAGTGATGGGAACAAAGGCCAAGCTTGGAATCTGGATCATCCAATATATTGCTAAATGACTAATTAGGATTTTCTATGTGACCTATAAAAATGTCCATCATTTCATAAATTTGCTTGTTGAAATATCTTCACAAATTCATTCTTATTTTCTCTCTCGGGGAGTGAGGTTGTTCTCAATGTTGTTTGTTGTTACATGATCCCTTGCTTAGTAATAGTTGAATATACGCTTGAAGTTTCCATACATTAAATCAAATTTGTCCTTGCATTCTAGCCCATTCTAGCAAAACTAAGGTGAAACATCATTGAGCTGAAACATCATTGAGCTCTACAACTGCTTTTGAAATATTTTGCCACTTAGTAACAACAAATTCCATAGGATTGCATGTATCCACTTCATTCAAATTTTCCATTTGCTTGTTTTTCATAGCACTCACTAAAGAAATTACCTCAGCGTACTCCCCAATTAAACTCTCAATCCTTGTGTGTTGTTGATACATTGCAAGAATCCATAAAATTTGTTTATGTACTTGTCTCTCGCCACTTGAATCATGTCCCATGCCTCCTCTTCACAATGTGACTCCAACCTTCAACCATTCAAGCAACATGCTTCGAATCTACAACCCAATTTCATTTATAACACACATTGAACAAGGGATGCATTCATATACATTGAAAACATTTGAAAAACATCCACTCGAACAACACAAATTACAAGAGAAAACAAGAATTTTAATAAAAATTGGAAAGAAGAAGAACTATTGTACTTGTAAGATCAAGGTTCTCAATCAACATAGTTACGTGATTCATTTTTTGATTGCCACGATTCATAATGTGGATGATTCATTACCAACATTTACAACAACCATTCACAATGGCATCCAACAACCACTCTCTTCACAACAATAATCCCAACTCAAGAATTTGATAAAACCATAGACTACAAAAGAAGACAAGTCATGCACATCATAATTTATGAAACTATGGATTGATTCGCCATGTCAAGTCAAAAGAAAAGGGGTTGGGGGCAAGGGTGGAAAAAGAGGAAAATCGTGGGGGTTGGAGGAGGCCAAATAAAGTAGGATAAGTAGCAATGAGAATCATTAGCATAATTTAATGGCAAGATAACATTGAAATTTTAATCCAAAATTTGGGGATGTTCTAACATTTTAGATAGATAATTTAACAATAGACTTAACATTTTGCAAACATTATTACCATGCCACCCACCATGTTGGAATTAATGTTATGTCACATAACATGAGTGGATCCAATGAATTTCTTATGTATATTGTCATTTATTTATCAACTTTGGCTTTTGTTATTTCACACTATCAATGATGATCAATTCATGGAAAAGTGAATTGAGTTTATAAATAAATTCCATTCAAATGAAAATATCATTATATTTGGGCAATTTCTACACACAAGTGAAAAATTATTTATTTATTTAAGAATTTAAACTTCAACATACACATTTTTATTTTAGACTTTCTAACATGTAAAGAATATATTTACTAAATGCACAACAATTACCAAAAGTCTCTTGTCGTCCTTGTGGTCAATTTGTTCACAACGAATACATTTACATGTATTAGGCCAAGGTTTGATTTAAGTTGCCTTCAATTTAAATTTTTGAAAATTTTGACAAGAGGGTGGATGATTTTTCAATAAAATTGATTAAATAAATAAATAAATAAATTTATGCTAAAGCTACCCATGTATTAAAATATTAAATGACATTGCATAAAACTTGAATTGAATTAAAATTACTAAAATTACTTAAAATACATTGTGAATTCAAAAAAATTCAAATTTAATTTTAAAAAAACGAAATGCAAATTGGTGAAAAAGGTATTGAAAATATGTTCATGATTGTCTTGCTAAAAAAAAACTTTGAAAATACATAGATCTAAAAAGACACTTTTACATTCTCTTAGCTTGAAATTGGCTAAATTATCATCCAAAAAGATGACAAATGGAACCAACTTTAACAAATAATTGTCACTAAAATTAATTATCTCTAAGACTAAATAGAATATCATAAACTTATCTTTTTGTTTTTGATAACTTATTATAAGTCTTAACATATTTTATTAACCTTATTTCCCTTTGGATAAGTGAACATTTTTTTCCTTTGAAGATCAATGAGTGCTAGTTTAAACTTAAATCTATCGCATTTAATTAATGAATGCATCATTTGGTTACAAGCAATTTATTGACTTCTAATTCTAAACTTAGATACAATGATAGGCTTATTTTTAAAATCTTTCAACATTGATCTCTCTCTCATTCACTCTTATCAAGTTTGGTGTAGTGAAATGGATAAGACATTGTTACAAAATTCCCCATGAAAATATTTTTAAAAATAAACTCCATACAATCTTAAGAAAAGGGGAAAAAAAGAGAATTTTACATTCAAAAGAAGAAGAAAAAATCATTTATTTATATACACCTTTTGAAAATTTTGATCATATTCCTTTCCTTTTTTTCACATTTTAATAAACACCTACGAAATCAAATTTCCATAATATATATTCAGTTCATGGAAATTTGATTTTGTAGGTGTTTTTTTCTTTTAAAGATTGGCGAATTTTTTTTCAAAGAAAGAAAGAAGGAAAAAAAACACTAAAATTTTGTGATTTTTAAGGATTTTTTCGAAAAAAAAAAAACCCTGCGCACTTGAACATGTATGTATGTATCATATATGTAATTGTATTGTATGTATGTATTTTAGTTTATTTTATTTGGATGAAAAATTGGTGTACGACAGGGTGGTGAAATTGTGGCAGGCGGTGATAGGCCGCGGCCTCTACGCCTCTTCTGCGCCACCCTTTCCCGGCCGCGGCCGGATGCTTCTTCTTCCTCTCGCACCCTTCCACGCGCCACGCGATGCGCATCTGCCGGTTCACCGTCGCTAGCGCGCACGCGCGCACAATTGCAATCCGCACGCGGGACAGCAACAATCCTCTTCATCCCGAGAGCATGTGAAAAAAGAAGCTAATGGCAAGAGAGAGCTTTAAGAGAGTGTGGGAGATTTGGGTTTGCAGTAATGCAGCAGTATTCGCAGACTCGCAGTATTAGTAGCGGTGTCGCTCTTTTGACCTTGTTGTGTTGTGTCCGGGAGCTTGGCTTGCGTTTTTGAGCCCGAGCCCGGTTTTTTTTTTTTTTTTTGTTTTTGTGGGTGGGTGG
>Ga0116227_10003329_pt1 | contig 35873 bp, 29 predicted proteins | sample S1TSphgellanicum_FD_89693 | JGI IMG/M metagenome (GOLD analysis project Ga0116227, IMG submission 89693) | Host-associated microbial communities from peat moss isolated from Minnesota, USA - S1T2_Fb - Sphagnum magellanicum MG | ecosystem: Host-associated > Plants > Peat moss > Unclassified...
AAATCATTTCATTTGGACAAAATTTCAATAAAATATGAATTTTCAAAGTTTACGTTTTTGTAATGTTTAAAATCAAGTATTTGATAAATATAATGCAATGCAATACATTATTACAATAAGTGTGGTAGTTTGATGGTAGGGGTGTTTGCCTTCATCCTATAGGTCAAGGGATTAAACCTCACAAATGGTGTGTTTGTGGTCAAAAGTGGTAAATTGATCAAATGTTTTCCTATTTAGTTCCTTAGAGTAGGTGTTTGTTTAGGTTGATTACATGGCTCATGTACCTAAGCTAGGTTTTAAACTTAGCATAAGTAATGACACATGTCAATAATTTTAGGCTAAAAATCATGAAATTATCAATAATATTAAATATTACATTAAATAAATCATTTCAATTTAATTAATTTTCATGTTACTTAGTTAATGAATTAACAAGTGAAATGGCTTGATAAATTTGTATTTCACTAAATATTAGTGGATCAATTCATTGTCTATAACAACTAGTCCCTGTTCATTAACGGGTTGACCAGTTTCACCATCGTAAAAATGTCCAAATTCATTCAAAATTTAGTGAAACCCATAATGAACTAGGACACATTTTGGTGTAGTGAATTCTTTTGACCATGACTAACATTTTCCAATCTCTTATGGCTTGCAACATTTTAAGGTTGGGTTTCACCCCTTCCCTTGATAAAATATGCCTTAAAAAGTCCATTTCCTCTTGGGCAAATTCATTTTTTGCCCTATTGGCAAAGAATTTATTTTGTTGAAACTTACTCAAAACATATTCCAAGTGTTTCACATGCTCTTTAACAATCTTGGAGTACACAAAGATGTCATCAATATAGGTGATCACAAACTTGTCCAATTTGGAAGTTTGAATTCATGAGGCTTATGAACATTGATGGGGCATTACACAACTCGAATGGCACCACTAGGAACTCATACAAGCCATACCTACTCCTCATAGTTGTTTTTTCAACATCAAGTCATCCATAATGCAAATTTGGTAGTACCTTGATTTGAAATCAATTCAACTAAAATGTTTAGCCCCATTGAATCGATCCAATAGATTGTTAATTTGAGGTAGAAAATAGTTTTTCTTTATGCTTATTTTATTTAAGACATAGTAGTTAATGCACATTCTCAACTTGCCATCCTTTTTATCAACAAACAAGATTGGTGCCCCATAATGCAACTTGTTTTATCAAATATACCTTCAATTGAAGAGGTCATTTAATTGTTTTTGAGATCTTCTAATTCCTTTTGATTTAACCTATACTTGCCTTGGACGGTGAAGCCAAACCAAACACCAATTCTATTTTATGGATAACCTTTTTATAAGGTGGAAGGGCATTAGGGAGTTAATCTATTAAAACTTTCAAAAATTTATTGAGTGAATCCAAAATACAAATAGGAGGTCGCCTTGCCCCTTGTGGTTTAGGTCCCCTTGGGAAACTCTCAAAAACATCGAAATCACAAAATTAAGCAATTTTAACTCTTTAGCTCCAAAACAACCAAGTTAATTCCTATTTTCACCAACGAAAAATGATATTCTACATTTAAATTCACTAACTTAAAGCCAATTTTGGTGTAGACTCTCACCTTACCTCCACCATAAAAAAATGTTTATTCATTTGTGGAGTCATGAATGAATTTGTCGCTTTTAAATCCGAAATAACACACCAACTTATTATTTATTTTACATTTCAATTTCAATTGATCAGAGGCTTCGTTTTTGTGGGCCCCTATTTCAGCCATGAAACCCCTTAAGAAAAAAAAATTACTTTGGGAAATGGGCATAACACATTAAGCCCCCCAAAAATTGTAGTCATGAGTATAATTTTTTTGCAATTATTTTTTTGGTAATGTACATTGCACATATATTTCAAAACTAGGGTTGTGAGTGAAATTTTTGGGTGAAATTTTTTATGGTGTATGATATTGATACACATGAATTAAATTTAAGACCATTTAGAGATTTAAATTTTTTGAATGAAATTTCCTTAAAAAATTGTGTGTTTTTGCCATTTTTGAATAATAAATGCATATATATTTTTTGAAGGAAAAAAACCATTACCATATCAAAAAGGAGGAGATTTTATAATATGGACATTGCATATTTTTTCAATTTTCTTTTGTTTGGTAATGTTTCATGAACAACAAACATGAGGCCTTATGGTCATTGAAAAACTGTAAGTTATATACTGTATGTACATTAATTTTATCCAATCCTCTTCATTTAACCATTGGATCAAAATTAATTTTGATTCAAAATGAACTTTGAGTTTCAAAATCTTATGATGCAAAATTTTAAATTTTTTGCTTGTGTTTAAGATAATCAAAGGATACCATCAAGATTTTAACTTATTGTGTAATATAATACTTGTTATACATCACCTTTTTTTGGTGAAAAGTGGTTCACCCTTTGTGTGTTTTCACCTAATGTCACTTACTCGAGGTGGCTTGGGATAATCCTTTGCCAAATGCCCGCGATTGTCATAATTAAAGCACTTGACCTTTGTCAAGTTTCACTTAGCCTTTTTCACCACTGGTTCTTTGCCCCGTGACTTCTCTTTGTCATCACGAGGCCTTAGTTTGCCTTGGCCCCACTTTCACTTGTTTCAGCATTTATGTCCATTACTTGGCCCGACATTTTATTTTTGGGTGACTCTATTTCTAGTGTCACCCTTGGGGCACAAAAGGCCTTCATCTTTCATGCACTTTGCCATTTTCATCAAGCCTTGGTAGGTGTCTAGGATGTTTGTCCTCTGATAGACAATTTTTTGGACCTAAGGCTTTATCCTATGCAAGAAGACCAATTTCTTGGTGAACTATTTTTTCAGAGGGACCACATTTAGCCTTTGGCTGAAATCCAACACATAGTGGGCAAAGGACCCCACTCCATTTCCTTGGGTGAAGTCTAGAAGCTCCATCCCATCTTTGAACACCAAGTGGTGCAGCATGAACTTTTCATTTAATCATAATTAGAATTTCTCCCATGTGAAGATGTTAAGCATGTTGGGTGTTTCTTGTTTATAAGACATCCATTAGTCCCACTTGTGTTCTTTAAGGAGTGTTTGAGCAAAATGAATTTACTTTTTGTCCAATTCGAAACATTAGGTTTCCAAATATGCCTTTATTTGGTGTAACCACAGTCGCACTCTCTTTGTCTTCATCTTGTTCCTTGCAAAGGATTAAAGCAACCTTGCTTTCATGGCAACCTTGGTAGAACCCCCACTTGGGGTAGCGCCCATCACACCCAAACTTGTTGCAACTTGGCCCATTATCTTTGTGACCTTGTTGTGTTGTGTCATGGCTTCACTGCGTTACACCATGAGGGTTTGGAAGGTGTCAAAGAGGGCCAAAAATTCCTTGGATGACTTAACCACCCCATTTTGGTTTACCTTTTCATCTCATGCCTTGGAAAACTTGTCCATTTCAGGATGTTTTCGCGGCCTTTTGCCCCCTTTTCCCCTTTTAGGCTCATTCAACATAACAAGTAAAAAGTCGCCCTCAATGTTGGACTCCTTGAAAGAATGCAAATGCACATGCATTAATGGTTTTTCATTCAAGTGAAGTGAGGAATTTTTTCCTTTCCCTTGCTTTTCTTGGGATCCAGAAGAGGTTTTTTTACCGGAGAACTCACACTTGTTTCAGTTCCTCCTTTTTTTTGGGTGATGGGGGAAGGGGTCATTTCTTGGGTCGAAGCTTTGTTTGGCCCAACCCCATCCTTCCCCTTCTTTTTTATGTTTTTGTGAAGAGGAGTCATTGCAATCTCTTCCTCCATGAGATCTTTCAGACTTTGAGTTTCCTCTTCGAACATATCTCCTTCCACCATGAGTTTTCCTATGGTAGTCAATTCCTCAAAAATTACATATTTTTCTTTCTCCTTTTTAGTCTTGTATTTCCTTTTCATTTTAGGTTGCATTTGCACCATTGGTTAAGTCTAGGTTATTCCAAGGCCATTTGCTTTCAAGAAATGCCTTAGAAGTTTACAACAACTTAAAAAACTTGTTTTGATACCCCCTATTGCACTTGAACCAACCTCGATGCCCTTGTGTCCTCGCCTTTGCTCACGCTTTTTGTTAAACACCTAAGCTACTTGCACATGGTAAGCCACACTTAGTGAGTTTCGGCATTCAAACTCATTTTGTAACTTTGGGCTAACCTCAACCTCTAAACAAGTGGGATTCAACTTGCTACAAAATTTTCAAATGGTTTAAGGCTTCATTGCTTGGAATTACCATTTCCCGTCTCGTAACCTAACCACATACTTGTGTTTAGTCCAAGGACTTAGTGTATTGAAGATACTTCTTTGGGCCCCTCTCCTTGAACCCTCATTTGTCAACACCTATGTGACTCGTGAATGTTGTCAAACCGGGAGTCAAACCATGTCCAACATTTAGACTTGCAACCCAAGCCACCACAAGGTTGCCCCACAATAGTCTGGGCTTGGGCCCCAACTAGATAAATCCTCTCACTCAAGGGTCCAACTAGAAGGGCATATCACACAACCTCCATTGAAAGTTAAACATATTAAATTACAATTTAGAAAGGAATGTGCTACGTCCCCAGAAAAAAAGAGGTTGAGGGTCCCATATGGAACCCTTGCCATATGATTATTGTATGGCACGTTGCCTTGGATTTCTAGCACAGTATGTAAAGAACTTGTAGAAAATTTCTAGTGTATGTGGAGAGTGCTTCACCTCAAGGCAAATTTATGAATAAAAAGAGGATGGCACCTTATGCATAAGGTTCCTTGTTTCGTCTCAAATGAATCACAGCCATTCATAGGAGAAAAAATTTATACAAATTCTTAATACTGGGTAACGATGAAGGGGGCTGTTCTCGAAATTCAGCTCCCATGCCCAGCAGGCCCACATTCCAAGAACAGCACCCTTCTGGGTCCTTTTACCTTTTGCGGAAGTGACTTTATTCCTGAGTGTATTTTGCCACCAATAAGACACTCTTATCTAAAATTAATGGGTTTTGATTTCGTATTCCAGTACTTTTAAAGGTTTCCTTTAGGTGGCACAAGCGTCCTCGGCACTTGTGGTTTTGCCGGTCCCACTTGTGATGTGAATCATTGGTGGGGAATCCGCTTTGGAACAGGCCGTGGTTGACCCCCAGCACCTGACTGAATGACTTCTCGTCCTATACTAACTTAGTAGGTGAGAAATATTGTCCCATCTTTATGGGATCCTAGAACCTTGTCACTCTACCTGCCTTTGGTTGGATCTAAACATTATATTAATACCCCCACCGAAGACAAATACTAAATCAGGGTATCTGAGGCCACATTTAGCGTTTCCTGTGTTAAAGATAGCCACTTAAAGCCAGACTCAAGAAGATGAAGGTACCAATGTAGGTGTGAGTTCACGCTACCCCATTCTAGGAAGTATGTCAGCCTATTTTCCACCACCTTTAGATAAGATAGGCATTCCATAGGTATTGTCATGCACAATATGTAGGTCAACATATAGCTACAAGCCCGTTCAGACATTTCACTAACACCCCTTGAAAATAACCCTGAGATTGGATCCATATTCAAATAAGTTGGTTAATAGCTATTTTTTCCTATAATAAGTTAGCCCACAGGGATTTCTAAATGTTAGTTTGGCCTTCAAAAGGTTTTTTTTAATGCCCGATTTCCAGTTTATACTTGGTCTCAATTTGCTACTGTTTCTAAAGCAGCCTTAGGTTACTTGTTTTGCACTTGGATCTGAATTTTTTAAAACTTTCCAACTTTGGACCCATGTTCATTTTATATTATCCTTATCTAAATTTTTGTCTAATATCTGATTTAAATAAATAGAGGGGACATTGGGTTGAAAGTAATATTTTTGCTAGCATTTGTATTATTTTCATGGAATATTTTTAAAGTGAATTTTTGTATTCATATACATATAAGGAGGTTCCTATTTTTTTTCTCTTTCATCTACTAAAGGAGAGGAGAATGAAGGTGACTCCATGGCAAAAGTATGAATGATATAAAATTTCACACTTGTTTTGTTTACATTTTATCAAGGGTTGGGTTTCCTCCCCAAATTAGGTTTAAAGCACAAGTTTATTGGTACTTACATAAAATTGTTTCATATTTTTATTACAATTATGTATCCAACGTTTATAGTCTGTACACAATTTAAAGTTATGGAAAAGTAATTTCAAAATTAGGTTTAACATTTAATTGTAAAAAAATTGTTAAATTTTAGCATTGAAGTTATGCAATTAATTCTTTTTGTGTTTATTTAACTGAAGGTCAATGTAGGGATTTTTTGTTGCATAAAAAGGTTTTAACTCAACATTTAGGGTTCATTTGTATAGGTTTGCTTAGTTTTTCAAATTTAGGCCTATGCATCCATTAGCTTATAATGTTTACATAATTTATGGTTTATGGAAACAAAATTCTCAAATCAGGTTAAGGGTTTTTTTTGTCATTTGTATGAAATTATTTAATTTCCAAATGAAGGTTAAGGTTCCATTAGTTCAAATGTTTACTTAATTTAGGGTTGATGCAATTGATTGTGTAAGAAATATGGTGACCTGGACTTGGACATTTCTATTAGATATTTAAAATGATTGTATCGTAGTTTCCCAAACTAGGTGGTGAATGAGAAAATATTTGCAATATTTGCATCTTCTAACCTTTCTATGACCTAAATATAATTGGTTGAAAATATGATATGGGAATGCAAAGACTTGGGTTATTTGCATTTCAATTTTGTAATAGGTGCTCCATCTTAACATGAGGGTATTACGGAAACTTGGTCCATTGTCATTCAAGTCTCATTTACCCTTAGCCATAGTTTTGCCATTGTGATGAAAAATATTTTAAAGAAAAAAAATAGAATAAAATAATGCAATATTTACATTTAAAGCATAAAATCATGGTTGGATTTCTTATGTTTCAAGTAATACCCAAATGTTGTAAATAAAATATCCATCATTAATGATTTAAAAAAAAAGTAGGATGATAGTTTTGAATTTTAAAAAAAAGATTAAAATATTTTATAACGAGAAAAAGGCAATAAAATTGTAAAAATAGGAATAAATTTAGCCCAAAATAAAATTTTAGCCAAGAAGAAATATAAATTTTGCCAAGGGATAAAATTTAACCAAGAAGATATAGAGGTTTTGCTAAGAAATAAAAAAATTTGCCAAAAAAAAAAAAAAAAGTTTAACTAAAAAGAGATGTAAGTTTAGTCAAGAAAATATATAAATTTTGCCAAGAAATAAAAGTTTAACCAAGAAGAGATAAAAGTTTAGCTATTAAAAAATATAAGTTTTGTTAAAAGATATAAGTTTAGCCAAAAAGAGATAAAATTTTAGCCAATAAAAGATAGGTTTTGCCAAGAAATAGAAGTTTAGTTAATAAAAGATATGGGTTTTGCCAAAAGATAAAAATTTAACTAAGAAAAAATAAAAGTTTAACTAAGAAGAGATATAAATTTAGCCAATAAGAGATATAGGTTTTGCTAAGAAATAGAAGTTTAGCTAAAAAGAGATATAAATCTAATCAATAAGAGATATAGGTTTTGCTAAAAAATAAAAATTTAGCTAAAAAAACATAAGAGTTTTACCAAGAGATAAAAGTTTAACCAAAGGAAGATAAAAGTTTGGCCCGAAATAAATATATGTTTTGCCAAAAGATAAAAGATAGATAAAAGATTAGTTGTTGATTTATAGGCAGGGCTAAGATGTAAATCAATAGGGTAACTAGGTGAGAGGGTAGTATGGAGGTCAGGGTTGGGAAAAATTTAGCAACAAAACAAATATTCAAGGGTCACACATTCTGGTAACACCCCCTTTGTGGGTCTTACCTACCACTTACACCTGAGGGGAAAAAGGTGTCAATTGTTGTAGTGCATTTCAGAAACCCTAAGAGCTTTGGGGTTAAATCGTGGGCACATAAGATCACACAATATCACTTTAGTGTTGAAAATATGGTGTGATGCAGAAAATATGTCATTCTATATGGCTTGGGAGTAGCTTTTAAGGCATATTATGGGAACGAACAAAGTCTATGGTACGGTTTTTCGTTTCTCACTTTTTCTTTTCTAGGCCAATTGTTGGCTGTCTCCCAACTTGATATTCCTGATATTTCAATATAAAAATGTATTGTTCCTTTGGAGACCTTTGGAGACCACAACTTGGCAGATTGAGGACATGACACAAGACTATATAGTTTGTGCCCAAATTTGAGAAAAAGCATATTCTATTGTGGCTACATAGTTCATGTTATATTTCTAAGGTTCTCGTGTTTTTCTGAAGTATTTTTTGCTGGTGATGTCTTAGAATCTTTGAAGCCCCTAATGCCTGGCACCATCAGAAGAGTGGGTCACATATAACTTAAATAATGTGAAACCAACTCAGTGCATCCCTACTGATCAAAGTCTTTCCAATCGTAACAAGCTTGAAGCGGTGACAAGAGGTGCCTAGGTGTGGGAGATCTCATCATAACAAACAAATCAAACAAAGTACTTTCCTTAGCCTAATAGATAAATTGGAGTACTTCAACTTTTCTCTGGATTTCGTCTTCAAGATTACAAATCTAGCTCCTAAGATAGGAATCCATCGTTCACGTTTTGATAAAGATTGTTGAAATAGCATTCATCTATTAGCTTTGAGCTGGCAAGTACACCCCATATCCCGGCTGTTCTTATTGCCCTCGCCCCTCAGAATGTAGGTAGGTCAGTAGCTTAACATATCTAAAGAGGTAGGTCAGTGGAAAATTAACTAGGGAGGTAAGTAGCAATCTTGACTTGGTAAGGTATTTGCGACCTTTCTCCTCATTACATGCCATTAACCTAGTTTCCATCAGTGTTGGGCAGTTCTCGAAAACAGGAACAGACCCATCGGTTATCAGGGTGGTTCTATCGGTTCACCATCACGATTCTCAAAAAATCAAGGAATCAGATCCAATAAAGTTATCCAAAAAGTCACCCTCTGCCTTCACCCCTTATCCCCTCTTTCAGTGGTATCCGCAAAGCAAGGAAATTTTATTAAATCTCAGTATGAAATGCTGAAACTCAGCATTTAATGCACAAGGTTCGAGGGTAATTATAGTAGTTGTATAGGTAGGAGTTGTGGAAATATATGTACCAGCAGTGGAGGCGCTCAGGAAAGAGGAAAGAGGGGACAAAACTCAGTTTGCCACCAAATTTGGTGGAAAATTTAGTTTGGGTCCCAGTTATTTTGTTTTGTAAAATTTCATTCTCAGTTACGCATTTGATGCCTTGTTATGCCGAAACTGGCCGTTCTCGCCCCCTAATCGCCTGACTCTACAGATAGCTTTAATATATGACCACCGTTTTAAAAAAAAGAAAAAACTTAATTAACCACAATATAATTGTGGGTGGGTTCTTTATTCTTGAAAACTACCTCTTCGTTGAAATTTTGAAACAACTGAACTAGACCTAGCAATTTTTTAATTGGCATTTTTAAAAACAACTGAAAATTTTGATTCTCTGATTCTGAAGTATTTTAAATAGTTATTAGTAAAGTCACTTGTGATTAGGGGGCCAGAACGGCCAGCTTCAACATACTAGGGCATCAAACGTGTAACTGGGAATGAAAATTTTACAAAACAAAATATCTGGGACCCAAACTAGTTTTTCCACCAATTTTGGTGGTGAACTTGAGTTTCATCCTGTCTTTCCTTTTCCCTGGGGGGTGAGCACCTCTATAATGCTGTTACATGTATTTTCACTGCTCCTACCTGTACGACTACTATAATTACTCCCGAACCTTCTGCATTAAATGTTGAGTTTCAGCATTTCATACTGAAATTAACGAGGCTTTGCCAGAAGAGGCTCTGTCCTGAAAATAAGGTATTACATTAATGTTCTACTATGAACTCAAGTTATATTGGATGAAAGTTTGTTGATTTTATGAAAGACCATAATTTATTTATTTTCACATTTGAACTAAGAAATAAATTTTTCTAACCTTCTTAGAATTCATGGTGAATATGTAAAAATTGAAATCATAGTTTCATTGTCTTTCCTTTAACCTACAAATGAATATAAAATTATAAATAATCGTATTGTTTAAGAAAATTCAAGTTTTCTAAATTTGAATAATGTAAACAATTTTTAGCAATGTGCATGAGATATTTCGATATTTGAAACAAACATCAATATTGAATGGGTATTAATTTAGATGGAAAGATTTTTATTTTTAGTCTGATTTTCATTTTTTTAATTTAAGAATTTGACAACTCTTATATATGTTTTTGTCACATTTTGGGTTTAGGTTTTTCACAAAAAATGTTTTGTTATGGTGTTTGATGAGTGTATGTGTGAATTAAAAAATTGTCCAATTTTTTTTTTGTTTTGTTATTGATATTTATGATTTGTTTTTTACACATGGTCCATGAAAAACAATATAAAAATACAAATTCAAAGCTCAAGGTGCCAACATTTTTGGAATAATTAATAAGGTGGAAAATGATAAATTTACATTCATACAATCACAAATGTTACCTTTTAAATAAATGGAGACATTAATAGTTTTTTGTTATACATTGGAAGTGTGTTTGGTGTTTTGAATGCAATATAAATCGGTTTGTGAAAATTTGACCAATATGTTTTTATTACACCATATTTGCATTCATTTCTAAGGACATTTGCCTATATATGGTCTAATTGAAATCTAGCTTTTGTGACAATTTCATTAAATTGTGATTTTAATTGGAATTTATCCATAAAATTTAATAGTTATTTTCTTTTTTGCTTGGTTATTGTTTTTTAAAATGTTAACATTAAAATCTCTTATGATGATGATTGGACAATGTTTGGGAGAATGTTGAATTGTAGTTTGAAGATTTTTTTAAGAATGTAAAAATTAAACATGAATGAGCTCTATACACACATACAATATGTATTTCTTTTCGTGTATTAATATTAAAAGTTGTTCCTATATATTCTAAACCATCATTAATTATTATATTGAAAGAAGTTATGTGCATGTATATGTCATACATCATCATTAACCCATGACCATCATGAATTGAAATATATGAATACTTCAAAAAAATTATAAATTTATGCGCATTGTTGATGCATGGTGTATTCATATTTCTATAAAACATAAGATATGAAACATTTGAAAGTCGTGATCATGATTGATGTCTTTGTAATGTTGGTGTAAAGAAATTGTATTCAACGTTTATATAATGACATGAAAATTTTATGTAGGTTTTTTGATTGAAAATTTAATGGTATCCAAGTTACAATTGTTTTCAATCTATTAATTTCCATGTGTATTCTTTGGATCCACATAAAAAATTTCATGTTAAAGATGAGTTAATAAAAATAATTTTTCTTTTGTTTGAATGTGGAATAATGTTGTATATGTAACCCATTTTTTTAATGTTAATGGGATAAAAAAATCAATTCATTTAATGATAATCCTTGAGAACGATGAATGGTTCTTGTTGCTACAAGTTGAACTGGAAATTGAATCCTTGTTATGAAATTGGGATTTACCAACTTTTATATCTTTGATGATAAGTTCAATTAGTGTCCATTTTGATTCAATGTTATTGTAATAATGAAAAAAAAAAATTAATTAGTGTTTCGATTTTAGAATTTTAAAACATTATCCATATAATGGTTTTTTCACAATATATTGTTGATGTTTTAAAAATGTCATCAACTCTATTCACAAGACCATCAAATGTTGCATAATTACTAGCACATAATTCAACCAACATTTGTTTTTATATGAATTGTAGAATGTAAACCCATAATTTTACTAAGATCATTTGAAAATTTATAAAATAGTGGGCATGATTGATGGTTAATGTCCATTATTTTGAAAATAAACGTGGGACTTAATGTGTTAGTGAACACATTTTCATTGTATTTTGCACAGGTTTATTTGTATTAAAAAAACATGGAATAGTAAAATTATTGGGTAGTTATCAATTACAAATTGAATTCATAAATTGAATATCCTTTGTATTTTATGTTGCAATATGAAATTTGTTCAAAGTTTGTATAAAGACCATATTAGATTGTCGCATAACTTTATTTAGTTCATAACATTGAACATATGTTTGCTAAAAATTTAATGCTAATGTCTTAACATTATCTTTGATATTTTGAATGATCCAACTATCTTTCACAAGGGTTGTTTGATAGAAATCACCTATCATGATAACATTAACACCACCAAATAATTTGATTTGAATATGTTTTACAGACCTTAGCCTATTATTTATAACATTAAACATTCTAACACCAACAAATGATATTTCATCTATTAAAAAAAGTTGTAATTGTTCATATCAACGTGTGGGCCTATTTAATGAATTTAATGATAAGTTTGGTAAACTAGATAAGGATTGTTATACATGTATGTTAAAGTGTTGAATGTATTATTAAATCATCAATATTGACAACATATTTATTTGTTGATGCCATAAATAAAGCCTTGGTTTTTGTTAAATTAGAAAACACGTTTGCATTGTATAATTATAACAATCTTTGAATTATGAATTTTAATGTAAAAATTTTACCAATTCTAGCACCTCCTATCAAAAATAAACATATCGGTGTATTGGGATACAATTGTTTTTTATGCATAACATCATCAAATATTAATCTTTGTTCTTCATTTAATTATCTAAGTAAATTCCGATATTCAAATTTTTCCATCATCATGAAATATGATGATTTTGTGAAATTATCATCTTTTAAAAGTTATGATTTTTGGTTTGATCCATTATGTGATTGAATGACAAAGTTAGGTCATAAATCATAGTGTCCAATATTGATTATGTTTTTTACAAGAATTATAAGACATGGATCATTTATTTCTTTATTTATATTGTTAATCTAAATGTTAGTTGAATGTAATAATTTTGATTTTGAATCTATTGAATCATCCATTTGTTCTATATTTGCATATGGCATTTAGTAGTTGAAAATATATTTAATTTTAGAAAATTCATTATGTTGTTCACAATATGCATCATGTCAGGTTACATTAGTTTTAAGTTGCAAGTTGTTTGAATTTTGACATGGTGAATACAATAAAACTTGTTCTCTCAACAAATTTTCAATATCTTTATATTATTATAATTTACAAACCTAATAATTTTGGGTTTATGATGTCTTGAATTTTTTTTTAATGTTATGAAAAGAATTAAACTTTGTTAATGATAATGATTCATATTAATTAGGATAGTTAATATGTTCGTTTATGATTAATGAACACATTATATCAACTGAATCTGGTTTTGATGCAACTTATGATTTTAACACAAAAGCCCGTTATTCAAAAGGAGAAATATTTATGAATTTGAAATGTTCGAAATGAATGATATAATGGTAAAAAAATACAAAGCAAGCAACAAGTTGAACAACCATTTTTGGGCATTAAAAAAAAATTACCTAACTTTTGAATTCTTGTATTTTCATTTATATTATTTACAATGTATTTTTTAATAATATAATGTAATTTTGATGTTATTGATTTATTTATTTTTGTCATATATCATGTGCAATATGTTGTAGCTACATATGGGTCCAAGATAAATTGAAACTTTATATTTGCAAACCACAATGACCAACATGTATACTAAATGCATAAATTTTTATATTTTTAGGAATTTTTTTAAAAAAAATGTGCAACTTTGTTAATTTATTTCTCAAACTTAATGTATACGTATTTTCATCAAGGTTTTAAAATTTTAAATATTTAAAAAATGATACATCATCATTTTCTTTTAAATATTTCTAAGATAGAAATATTTTATTTATTTGTGTATGGAAGTATTATTGTGAAAATGGATAATTCCCATTTATTTTGAAGACGTTTTAAATTTTTTGTTACACAAAAAAATTGTGTAACCACAATGAGTAATGAAATCTACAAACAACATGATTTTATTTTTTACATGTACATGTGTGTTAATGTTGTTGTGTATTTTGTAATGGGTTTGGTAACAATGATACATCACAAAACATATACATGTTTACAAATCATTCAATTTTTTCATTTGTATGTACTCCATACATAGTTGCATTTTTTATCCATAAAAGTCCATGATTAGGTTTGTTCCCACAATTTTAGAATTCATTAACAAAAAAATTACAAATATACCCAAAAATACAGTGATTTTTTGCAATAAATTTGTGAAAACAAGATGTTTTATGATCATAATATTTTGCACATGTGATAGGGTCAATTCGTATTAATTTTGTTATATGAACAAATTTGAGGTATTTTATTTTATTTGGGAAATTTAATTTTGAAACATGCAATGTGTGTACAATTTTAATGAAAGGATCCTATAATCTTTTATCATATGTAAAAGTGACAAAGAATGTTGAGGACCAAGTTGTCAAATCACTACAATTTAAAAAAAATTGTAACCTTTCAAAATAACCAAATGAATTACCTAAACTTTCCAAATCATAATAACTTAATTATGACTTGAAAATATTATCGAAATTTGATTTATATCATACTTGATAAGCTTTTAAAATTCTATCACATAGTTTTTTTTTCATATTTGCACCCAACCAGAACCTATGATTTTTTGGATGGAAATTTTAACAGTTTTTAAAAAAAAATTAGAAATATTTGTTGAAAACTCCTCCAATTTATGAAATAATTCCCATTGAACTATTTGTTGATATGAAAAGTCTTCATAAAAATATCAAGGTTGCATGTAAAATAATGTTGAAAATTTTTAGTTTTTTTTAATGTTTATTTTAGAATAAACTTGAAGGGTGAAAGTTTTGACTTGGGGCAATAAAATATATAATATTTTCATAATCCATTTTTTTTTAACATCTAAAGAATTATGTATCATTGAATTTGTTAGTGTATAATGTATTTTTTCATTATCAGAATTAAAATTACCATATAATGCATTATTATAAGCAAGAATCTGATATTTTGAATTCATATGCAAAACAAACAAATTTGCCCATTAACGATGAATAGTAACATTCAAATATTTGTATAATGGTGTTTCAATTAAATTTCATAAAACAACCATCACCATATTTGGACAAACATTTCGTGACATATAAAGTGATTTGTATTCAAAATATCGCTTAAAAAACACACATTTATTACACCATCATGTGGTAAACATGGTAGTACAAATTAAGTGTGATCTGCATTTTCAGGGACATTAATAACAGTACCATGCACCTTATATTGCCATGCCCTTGGAGTTTATAAATTTGAGCAAAAGAAAAACATGATGAAATAAAACATTTTTATAATTGTGTTAATTTTTTGATCAATGGAATGATTTTATTTTTAGAAATTTTATTTGGTATTTGATTAAGGGTGGTTTATTTTTGTTAATATTATGTAAACAACTTATACATATCTATGATGTTGAATTAGGTTCTATTTGAATTTGAAAATATGTAGAATATTTTTTTGATAATTGATTTGAAAAACTTTTAAGTTATTTTTAAAAACTAACCTTCCACAATTAAAACATAGAATTATGGGAACATCTTGAATTTTATTATTATAAATGCCAATGTATATTGAATTATGTATATTTTCTTTTATATTAACATTATGTTTTATTTGATTTGATTGAGCGTCATGTTTCACAAGAAGTTGTGTGAGAATTGGTTTTTAAATTTCTTTTAGATTGCATTGAACATATGATGATTGAATTTTTTCATTTATGAAAAAAATTTGTGATTTTTTAGTATATATATATTTCATGTGATTCATAATTTGTGATCTAGTTTTTTTAATATTTGGAAACATGTTAATGATTTGAAATGTTTTTGCATAATAAGTTACTTTTAGACAAACCTCCAATAATTCAAAAATATTATTGTCATAAATTGCCATATATATAATTTTACATTAGGTTCAATAATTAGATGAGAATGTTCCATTTAAATTTTAGGATTTTTTAAAATTGTGGTAAGAGAAAATGAAGTGAATAGATTAAACAAAATTTCATTGATAAGAACATTTGTGTTGTTTGCCAAATTTTTTTATAGGTATTGAATATGATTTTTAAAAAATAATATTTGTGTTGCAAAAAATGTTGAACAATGAATCAATATACTCTAATGGTGAATCCCAAATATATTTCAAAATATACGTTAATGCATAATAAAAAATTTCATTTTCATAAAAACATGTAGCTAATTGCAATAATTGAATAGGAGGTTGTTGCGCCATTGATTCCGAAAGATATGAAAAATCATTTAAATCTATGGCAATGTTAAAATATTAACTTGAATAGTAGGTTTTTAGACCTAAATAAACCATCAACATATTGAATTGGTTCAAAATGTTGAAAATTATATGGTATATGTGAAGGGATAAATTGAAAATTCATGTCACATCAAGACATAATAAGTTTTGATACTTTATTCCAAATGTAAATTGGCCTTTGTAGATATTCAACTATCCAAAATATTACAATGAAATCTTCCCACAAACCTCCAACATTAGCACATAACGTACATTTTTGTCACGTATTAATGTTCATTTGTAACCACGCCTTGATGCAAATCAAACAACAAACTTGGATTTAATTATCAAATACGACATTTTAGGTTTTTTTTGTATTCAATAATAAACATTGATTTAAACGTGCCATGTTATTTTGCTTCAATTGAAAAGATGATAAATGATTATCCAATAAATAAGATATAAAATCAAAAAGACAATTGTTTATTTCATATTTGTATGTTGAAATTAGAAGAAGACCATATGAATGTAATACATGTTCAAATGATGAATCAACAAGATTTAATAAAAGTGTTTCCATTATTATGAACTTTAATTTAATGGATATTTATATAAACCAAAACATGGTTCTCACGTAAACACATTCAAAAAAATTAAATCAATGATTCACCCAAGACTATTTATATTCTAATTTTTTTGGGGAAATTATTTACATTGAAAAAAAATATTAAATTAAAAAAATATTTGTATTAAAAAAAATTTGCACTAAAAAATAATTTTCATTGAAAAATTGCTTGCATTGAAAAACTACTTTCATTGAAAATTTGCTTCACATACAAAACTATTGCATTTAAAATTATTTTGGGCACTTGATGTAAAATTAATGTATGAAAAATTTCCTTTTTCTCTATAAAAAATTTGAAAATGATTATATTTAAACCAAAATTTTAATATATGTAGTTTCCACATATATAAAAAAAAAAAATTCTAAAGATAACTATAGAAAGGTCACATAATAATTATTAACAACCTTGATGTCTCAAAGGATTTTTGTTTAGAAATCGACTTTGATCCATCAAAATCAAACTTGCATTTCACACTATGTTGAACATTATCATTAGGAATAATTGTCAAATGAGCAATTAAACCCTCGCCTTTCAAACTAATTTTTGCTTATAGGATGAATTGTTGGATGTTTTTTTGAAAGCTAACAAAGGCAAATGTGAACAATAATCAAAATTTACCATGAATGTGAATTGAAATGAAGAGTTGAACTTGTTTTGGACAAAACAAATCAAGAATTCAAATTTTGTCATATGCACAATTGTTTCAAGCCATTTACCTTTAATAATCAATAACACAAGTTTATCATTGGTTGCAATGGAACTATGAAGAAAGTTTAATTTTTGAACTATTGATTTTGAGCAACAAGCATTATAATGAACACCACCCCTTGCAAAAATGTTGACATCCACTACATGACAATTTCCACATACTTTTTGAAATGGATGCACAATCGGGCTAATTATGGATAAGACCTTGGTCACCTAGGAAGAAAAAAAAAACAATATGTTAAAACGAAAAGGTAAATGAAAATGAACATGGACAAAAGATAAATGTGGAAAAAAGGTGCATTAATCAAGAAAAAAAATCATACACACACATACACATAATATATAAACAAAATGAATGAAATGTATAACATGTGCATAATAAAAGATGTTGTGAAAATGTAATAATTTAAATAATTAATACCTAAAGAAAAGACAAAAAAAAGATTCAAAACTAGTAACAAGAAAAATTATAACTAGAATAAAATGTCATTGAAGTACAAAAAAAAAAAAAAAACATTATACCCTTTTTTTTTCAAACCATATATCTCTTTCATTTTTATTTGTTTGAGTGATTTAAAAAATAATATTTGAAATGCAAAAGCATTAGACCAATGTACATAAATCTTAAACTAAATAAAACATAAATTATTTTTTGTGGTTATACCTTACATTCACTACCTAAGCTTTACTTCCATGAACCATATCTTACTCATTTTTTAACCAATTTTTATGATTTTTATGACATTAGATGCACTAAGAAAGGAGTTACAAAATATTTTCAATGTTCAAAGGCCATAGACCAATCTAGAAATGTTATAAGACTTTTTTTTTTTTTCCTCACATACTTATTTACCTTGTAGTATTAAAATTACAATATGTTATTCTTTGAACAAACACACTCCAAACATTTTTTTTTGCCCAAAGAGGAATTCCAATGAACTATATAAAGACAACTTTTCCACTTTTAGTAACAACATTTTATTCTATGTTTAGTATTCCATGCAACATGGATTTATGTTATTTATACAACTTTAGTGAAGAAAAATTATTTTATGTACTTTTACTTTCTATTGACCATTATAATAGAAAAAATTATGTGGCTTCCCGATTTTCCCCTACTTGAAAAAAGGAGAATCAAATGGTTGCTTATGCTTCATCCCATACATGTTGGTTATGGAAGCAAAAGTTCTTGAAATGAAAGAAAGAAAGATCGAGAAAGAAACATCTCATGCATTCTTTTGCTTAATTTTTTGATACATCATGGTGGGAACATGTTGCAAATCTAATTGGGGAATTAATGCTAAAGAAGATGCAAAAAGAAGATCTACACCTCATACAATAGTTGTAGCATGTGAAGAAAGTAATTATGAAGCTTTGGTGGCATCAAATGCAAGTTTCCATACTTCCAAAAAACCATGGATTGCTAATGTTTTTGTCTCTTGGAACAATTTACATGACCATCCAACACTAGAATGTGATCATAGCTAGGATAATTTATGGCACATGCCAACAATCACTAAAATGGATTACCATGGTATGATTATGAAGCCATGAAACATTTTACTTATATGAATGTTGTTTCCTAGCTAATTGTTTCAATCCTTTTGTGTTACCAATAAATGTATAACTTATAGTTGTGACAAACATTGTTCCATTATTGTCAATGTTGTTTTTGTTGGGTCTGTTTCCATCTTTATTTCATTATGTTCTTCAATGTCTAGTATGACATTGAAGAAGGAGGTGGTTGCATTTGCCTCCATTGTAACAAGATGAAATTCACTTTTGAATGCCCTCGTGATTCATGTTGTATCTCACCCTTTCACAATGGTTTCCTTCATGTTTTGCATTTGCTTCCATGCGTAATGTAATTACTTATAGATGCGAGACTTTAGGTTACTCATTTGAAATCAACCTATGAATTTTGGCCATCTTCAATTTATTGTTTGATGACTGCAATAGTTTAAGAGTTGAATTGTACCTTGAATGCATGCTTTAGCAGTTGTTGTAAAATGACATTTGTTGGATGGAAGACATTGGTATAATTAGTTGGAATGAATATCACCAAGATATTCGGATGTGTTTCTTTCATTTAATCCAAAAACCCATGGCCTTTATGCATGGACCAACAATCTAACAACCACACCATCTTTTGACTTTCTTGCAATCCTAAGTGGCAAATTTGAGTGTGCAAGTATGGCAATAAGATCTTATGGACAAATTGCTTCGTTGTTTCCAATGTTGACTAATGGTTTTCACTAAAGGTAAAATCCCAACCTGATTTCATGCATTTGTCTTTTTTGTCATTAGATGGTGGCAAACATCAATGAGTAGTACGTGTGAACACAATTTAAGGGGGAAGTAAGAAACCATTTGCAACTAAAGATATAACCATTGTGATTTGTCTTTTGTCTTCAACCCTTAAAATTTGAATGTGTTTTAATCCTTTATTTTCCCAAGTCCTTTCTCTTGTTGTTGGGATGTGATGAACACTTGTCTGGTCATTATTAACAATTAGGGCTGGAGGAATGTTATAAACCTTCATTAAGTAAGCTACTCAATAAGCCATATTACATCCTTGTTCAAACTAATTAGGTGGTAGTTTACTTGTTACAATTGTGGCCATTTTGAAAGACCAATTCATGTATTATTTCATGAATTAGTTGGTCCATTATCTTGTGACTAAAAACCCTCCAAGGCCTTCTTGCAAGATTTTAGGTGTTGCAAATTCTATCATTCCATGAATAATAGGTTGTACAATGCTAGTTGAAAGTGGTTGTCCAACTTCTTTCATTTTTTGTAACATGACAACAAGTGAGTGACAAACTTTTGGGTAGTCCTCCAATGCATGCATAGATTCTTTGTTGGATTTCATTGTTGTCCCAACTTCCATTACATGCTTATAGTTTGGTTTTAATTCACCACTTGTAATGAACCACTCCCATAAGCATGTTGTACTCAATTTTTCATAAGGACTTGGCATGTTGGGCCTCTTGAACATTGTTTTCAAAAAGTGTAATGCTCCAAAATTGTTACCATGTTTTTTGATTGTAGTAGAAATGGGAGGCCACAAATGAAGATGAAACCATTTTGTGTAGGATCCTCTCTTCTTTAACTACTTTCCATCATTCTTTGTAGGTGACAATCCTCCCTTCTTTTGTTGCTTCCCCTCCTTAGTAGGTTCCTCATCCTCTTGTTTTATCTCTTGTGAAAATAATATTCCAACTACAACCTTTCTTGCCTTGCTCACATGACGCTTCTTTGGTTTGTCGACAACCAATTGCTTTTGAACAACTTGTTCATTGAGAATCTATTATGTCTATAGCTCCTCACTTGTAATGCTTTGGAACATTGTTGTAAGCAGTCTTTCTTTGCCCATTTTGAACATTTCAAACCTCTACCAAAAGCTTTGTAAATCACAAAAGTGAAAATCCCAAAAATGAAAATCCCCACCAAAACCTTCAACATCACTCGAGAAAACTTTCATGAATAGGCTTTCACCATGTTTTCATAGACTTGTTGCTCCTTTCTAAATTTTCTTGAAAGGGAAATTAGGAAAAAACAAGAATCAAAATGGTGAAGACAAATAAGTTAATCAAGAATCCTGACAACTGAACAGAACTTCAAATGAATGAAAAATCATTCATCCATGCCGAAAATAAAAATATTTCTTACAATTTATGTCGAAAATATTTTAAATTAATACATTATGTGCCGAAATGCATTCTGATAAATAAATAAATTATTAGGCACTAAACTGCCGAATCCGTTCGGGTACTACGCTGACTAATATTGGATGTGAGAATTTTTTTTGCAGCGTTACGTTTTGAGCAGTGCTGGAGATGCTCTAAGTGCAAGAAAACTGCGGGACCCCGCTCCTACTACTGCAGCTGCCATGGCAACTTACTACCTAATTGCAACAGATTTTTTCTGGTTCTACTTACAATTCCACAAAACAATAAAGCTTCTTTTTCTGTTCGGAGCTTCTGAATTGGAAGAAGAAATCCTCCTTTATTTAGGAAGGTTGTCAGTTGCTTTTTTTTTTCGTTTTGAAGAGCCACAAGAGATCATCCACTGTGCTGGAAGAAAGCCACCGCGCAAGTTCTTCGACGTGTTGGGTAGGTAGTTAGTTCCTTTTTTTCTTGATTTTTTTGGGTTGGAATTTTTGTTCTTTCAAGCGTCGGCGTTTGAGTTGCAGATTTCATCCGGGGGTGGAGGTCAAGCTTTCTGGAAGCTTCATGGTTGTTTAATTCTCGGTTGTTTGTAGTCTTTTTCGGTTGGAGAAGGTGGTTTTCTTACGAGGGATTGGAATTGCACAGTGCGGGGATTTGTGGAGATTTCCGGAAGCGAAGGGAGGAGCGAAAAGAAATTTGTTGGCTGGGGGATTGGATTTGGAGTTCTTCGAAAATCGACAGCCTCCGGAAGCTGAGCAGCGTCTGTGCAAATGGGAAGGAAGGCGAAGGCGACGACAGGTCCAGGGCAAGCGCTGATCAAGCGGCATGTGCATGCGGCAAATGATCAGAAGCAGGGGATGATGACTGGAGGAAGGGAGAGCAAACCCTTGGAGTCTTTGATCGATGTGCGTGATCTCGATGAAGTCATGGAGCAGGCAGAGCTAGCAGGCCGTATTCTCTCTTCCGTCAACCCTCTTCTTCCCGAGCTTCTCATCACCCCGTAAGTTTCTTCGCTCATTCGGTTGCCTCTTTTTGCCCTACTACTCCTGTCTTCAATGTTCCCCACCCAAACTCCCGCTCTTCGAGACTGATTTTCTGGCGATCAATTCTTGAGCTTCCCATTGCTTTTGCCAGCCCTAAACTTGAGGAAGCCTTTGGAAAAGGCCCATTAACAAAGATATTCAGGAAATGTTCAGGAACTCTTCCAATTGCTTTTGCTAACCCTAAACTTGAGGAAACCCTTGGAAAAGGGCCCATCAACAGAGATGTTCAGGAGATGTCCAGGAACTCAACTGCCATAAAGTCCCTGGCAGTTTTGAGTGTGCAGGAACTTAGTTTTTGGAAGAATTGGGCAATTCTCTCAGACATGGGGACATTGCTTGATCTTTCTTCATTGATTGTCACCATGCTTGCAGACTATGTTAGGTTTTCTAACAACCTGAATTCATGTCATTTTGTGCAGGGAAACTGACATTGACACTCTGGAAGACCAAAAGGAAGAGCGGAGGGCTGAGGAGGCATTGCATCAATCTAGTCTAACCATTCCTCGAAGGTGATTTTGAATGATCACTCTTTTTGACATCCAAGAGTTTGCTTGCTTGGTTCATGGTGTGTGATTGTGTATGTAAGCTTGTGTCAATTTGTGATGTGTTTTCTAGCTATGGAACCTCCCTCTCTCACTTCACTCCAGACTTTCTGCACTCAGTATGTATGAATGAAATTCAAGTGGCATTTCCTTAAGCAGCTTTATGAATGAGTCAAGTGCAGCTGTCTCCGAATTGTGTGCATTACATCAAGCTATTTCTTGTTCATATTTCAATGTGGAGATACTGCTGCTTTAAGAGCTTTGATTGTTTAGTTGTGGTGTGTTTGATCACACACCCTGACAGGGTGAATCTGTTCTGTTTACAGGCCAAAATGGCATCCTACAATGAGCACACAACAGCTTGATCTGCAGGAGAGGCAGGCTTTTCTGAATTGGCGGCGAGGATTAGCAGCGTAAGTGTACTATGCAATTGAACCATCATTGAAATAAGTTACAGATAAGCTTGTGTTTCCTTAGCCTCACATGCCATCTTCTTGCAGCAAACGTCTTTGCAGTGTACATGAACTGCTACATACTTGGGTGGGGCTTGCAGATTGGAGAACAATGAGAAGCTGGTTCTCACTCCGTTTGAGAAGAATTTAGACATCTGGAGGCAGCTTTGGCGTGTACTTGAACGTTGTGACTTGGTACATATTTATCATGTTTCTTCTTGTGCAGCTTCCTCCACATCTTCTATCATTTTGCTATCATTTTTCTTCATCAGTGTATGGGAATGAGGTTTTAACATGTGTATGTATGTGTATGGAATCAGGTGGTTATGGTTGTTGATGCACGAAATCCACTTTTCTATCAATGTCCAGACTTGGAGGTAAAATCTATTCATGCTCCTTTTGTAGGGTTGAACTTGAAGGTTTCTGTGTCAGAACTGCTAGACATGGATCCTGGCTGAACTTGCACTAGATAGGCTGCAGTAGGAGGCTTACCTCTTGATCTTGGTTTTGGGACTTAGCAGGCTTATGTGAAGGAGATTGATCCGAACAGGAAAACCATGCTGCTGCTCAACAAGGCAGATCTCTTGACTCCAGATGTCAGGTATGACAAGTCTTCCATGTGTGTCCCTTTCTGTGGTGGTTTAGGGTTTAGGCAAGCAGTATTTTTTCCTCAAACCATTTTTAAACAGTGGGAAAGTGTCGCATGTAGCATACAGATCTTTCTGGACTCCTCAAAGGTTCGTATGCCATAGAAAGGTATGCCATTCTTGATGAAGGAATGGGGAAGAATATTGGGACACTCAGATTTTGACAGATGAGAATGCTGATGAGAACACCCTGTTTGGGAGTTGCTGCAGGCGGAAGTGGGCCATGTATTTCAAAAAGCAGAGGATTTCCTTCTTGTTCTGGTCTGCTAAAGCCGCCACAGCCCTACTAGAAGACAAAGCTCAAAGCCTTCAGTCTGCTGCTTCTCCAGTCTTTGAGGAGAGGAAGGATGAGAGGGAGGAGAGGGAGTCTGATGATGAGGAGATAGCAGTGCTTGGACGTGAAGCACTTCTGCATCACCTTCAACAGCAAGCTGAAGCAATCTCTGTGTCACGAAAAACCGCAGTCCAGGAGTCCATCCATCACCATCTGGACACAGAAAGGAGCAATCTCACCAGTGGAGATGAGGAAGGAGAGAATGGGGTAAGTACATCAACTGCTCCAGCACGAGTTGTAGTTGGATTTGTTGGCTATCCGAATGTTGGAAAAAGCTCAACCATCAACGCACTCATTGGTGGGAAGAAAACGGGTGTGACCTCAACTCCTGGGAAGACAAAGCACTTCCAGACATTGATAATTAGTGACAGTCTGATGCTGTGTGACTGTCCGGGACTTGTGTTCCCCTCCTTCACAAGCTCAAGGTCAGAGATGGTGGCAGCAGGGGTACTTCCAATAGACCGCATGATGGATCACCGGGGACCCATTCAAGTGGTTGCCTCCCAAATCCCGAGAGAAACTCTGGAATCCATCTATGGGTTTACATTGCCCACACCTAAGCCTTATGAGCCTCAAAACCGGTCTCCAACTGCTGCTGAGTTGCTAAGTGCATATGCTCAATCACGGGGGCAAGTTTCATCCAGTGGACTCCCAGATGAGACAAGAGCATCTCGACAAATTCTGAAAGACTATCTGAATGGAAAGCTCCTGTACTGCTATCTGCCTCTGAATGAGGAAGAAATCAATGGAGTCATGAATGAATATCAAATCAGCTCTAGGTGTGATGGTGATTCACAATCTAGTTTGTTGTCAGAGAGGAGTAGTGAGTTTGATTCAGCTTCAGATGTTGAGTACGAGGAAGAGAGCGTCAGTGGTACATTGGATTTAGGGAGGGAAACAAATGCTGCTGAATGACAGTTCAGATATGCAGGGTGTTTTGAGAGATTTGGATACTTGCCGAGAATTGGAAAGGCAGTCTAGGCTCATGGATTCAAAGCACATGGCATCAGCCCACAAGTTGTGTAATATAAAGGCACCTTGAACAACAACAAACTGTTTGTGGAAGGTGTGTTAGGGATACACAGATCAACATGGAAGATGTAACATTATCACTGTAACATATTAATTTACTTATTTGTGCATTGGCATTTATTGTACCCTGTTGATGAGAAGAAGACACTGTTCTGCAGATTACATATCAATAAAGCAGAGAATAATAGTTAGGTTCTGAAATCCTCCTCATCTGTGGAATGGTGCATCCCTGTGACAAGTTTCTCTCTCCACATCCATACAGGCACAAATTGCAACATATTTTGATACGCTTTTTCTGTTCCTGCAGCTCAAATGAGATCCAACTGCAAAGTGTCTTCAGTGCTGAAGGCTCTATTCCATTCATTTATTTGGGAGCACAGGCAAGCAGCAAAGTGGCCTTCCAATGATTGATGATTATTAATACATGGAAAAGGAAAAATTGCCCTTCAAAACCTGGAGGCCAATAATCCAATGAATCCTTCAAAAGGCAATTTTAAAATGTTCCTGAGGGGCAAGGGGGGAAACTAAAAAACACATTTTTCATGCTTAGTGTATGGTATATCATACATGTCAATTCTTTAGTATTGAAATTGTGCATGTGAAATTACTTTGTGAATTTCTTTTTGGTAAAAGCTTAAGTCTCAGTCAAATCCATCAGTTTGCAGAGCAGGGTTCACAGAAGCCCTTCATTGCAACTTTTAAGGCCAACTACCAATTTCAGTCAGGCTCAGGGACTAGCATTGAGCAGGGACAAATAGAGTGCAGTAAGTTTTGTTCCGTGATCTGGCTTTAGTCTAAGCTTTGTCATAAAGAGATCCGCTTTTGTGACAAAGTGACAACAATGTACTTCACACCATCTGAATGGATTTGCATAACTCTTCAGATGTACTTAAGAGGGTCTGTCAACTTGGAGAATCCTACAGGTAGGACCACTGTTGAAAGATGAAAAAATAACTCACTCAAATGCCATGCAAGATGTCCGAAGGTCGATGGCTCCAGGTGTGGCCTTGCTTGGTATCACAAAGGTCCTGAGTTCAAACTTGCTGGTGAGCAGGTGAAAGCCTTATTGTGTCCTCTGTCATTGGGCCTCACTTGTGAGTAGTATCAGCTTGTCAGTCAAGTCTGCCATTCTGTTTCCCCAAAAAAAAATTTAAATGCCATGCACGATGAGGACAAACTCATTGGTAAAGCAAAGAAGAGATTCTTAAACTATTTTGCAGACTCCAGCAATAATGTCGAGAGTGAAGAATAGCTTAAGTTAGAGTGCTTATTAGAACAGAACTACTTACACCCAGTATGTGGGTCTCCACCAATGTCTGACATATCCAAAGTAATATGCAAGTTATTTTTTCCCCATCCTCAGTGCTCACCCATAAACGTGAAATCTATGAAGTCTGTAGAACTTTTGGAACACTGTTGAGTATATTCCTGCTGCTGGACCTGCTCTTATCTCTGTCTGGGATGTGGACCACATAGGGGGGGATACAAGAGGAACCCAAACAAGAAATATATATATTCTCTAGCTACTTATGCTAAAAATGAGTTTTTGTTTTTCTTTGTTTTTCTGAAGCATCATTTACATGTATTTAAGTTACTGATCCATGGGAATAGTCAGCGCAAAGTTCTGTGAAGTTAGTAACTCGGAAAGGTATAATTATCCATCCTTGATCCAGGATGCTCTCTAAATGGATTCTTGGAATCTCTGATTTGAGAATTTTCTTTAATCTTTCTGTATTTTTTCAAGGCTAGTAGACGAATGTCAAGTCTAGGGTTGGCCAAAGGTTATTCTCCAGCTTTCGACAGAGGGTGAAAAAGCAGGAATGGGAGAAACCTCTAATGTCCATTGAAAACCAGTGTTGGATAGGCCTTTCTTTTGAAGAGAACCTAGTTTTGACACCTTTAAAAAAATTTGTAGGTTCTTGGGGTGCAGGTTTGAGCTTAGTTCTTCAAATGACTAAACCCCACGATATCGGTTTTGGCACATTTTTTCAATTCAAGAACCTCCAGGCTTGGTTCAGAAATCAGTTCCAGTTCCATATACATTAAAGTTATCCGTAAAGTTCAGCAAACTCGGCACCAAAAGCTTGTGTTTGCCACATTCATGGGTCATAATGTTCAACTGGGCACCGAAAAGTAACAAAGGGCCCTGATGGGGGGAGAAAAAAAAATTTTGTCACGAACTCAGCGTGAAACATGCCCAGTTGCTCTGCTCAGTGCATTCAGTTCACCACTCACTCTTTTACTTATTTTTCTTAAGGGTTCTTTGAGGTCAAATGGTTTAGAAATAACACTAATGCTTGGAGAAAGGATTTAACATTGCACAATCAGGCACCGAGAGAGAACATCATGGCTTGGAGAAGGGGTTGAGCACTATGGAAACATGCGCCGAGGGAGGGAAGCTACTTGGAAAAGGGGTTTTAAATTGCAAAAACAGACACTGAGGGAGGGAAGTTGCTTGGAGAAGGGGTTTAACATTGTGAAAACATGCGCCTAGGGAAGGAAATTGAATTATAAACATCCATAGAGAAGTGCATCGTGGAGGAAGTGTGGTTGCATCGCCGACTACCCATCCTACGTTCAACTCTACAACAAAAGTACCAACAACCTTACCTCAACCTTTTATTTAGGTGAAGCATAATTTTAACTACAACCATGACCCTCGTATTGAATAGTTATGATGAGGATAAAGTTTTTTACAAATGTCACCCAAAAGAACTCACACTATGGCAAACATTTTTGTTCTCATCGTGGTCACTTTTGGTGTTTGCTCATTCAGTTTGTGTGTTTACTCTCAAACTTTGTGAACTTCTACAAACCTTAACCTCTTCATGGCTTGCCCAATCATTAAAGAATTTCCAAGATTTGGATCCTTTAAAACCTGCATTTCATGAGCATTCTTCAAGCCTAGAACTTGTTGACCATGGCTTAAAACCTCCAAAAACACCACAACTTGTAGAGCTTAAGGTGCAAGAAATTTTATTTGAAAGCCATGGCGTTCTACTACCCCCTTTTTGTGGATGACTTTGTTGTTAAACTTATATTCAATTGGTTGCCCATGGAACCATCCATGTTGTAGCTTCTTCATCAAGTAAACAAAACTTGGTTCAAGGTTGTGGGCAAATTTGGCATGGAAAAGCCTTCGAAATTATCAAATTTAACAATGTTTCTTACCATCACACAATTGTTATATAAAGTCTTCCAAGGCTTTCTCTTAAACCTTGGTTGCAATTTAAATTAGAATGCCTACAATATTGCATCATAGTTGATGATTCACTAGATTCATGAAATGATATTAAAACTTGACATTTGTATATGACCTTTTACTATGTATGTTTTTAGAATTTTGAACCACATGACTACCACTACCCATATCTCCTTCAGTCGATCTTAATATTCTTGATGGTCTTGATTCTAGATATGATGATGGTGGGAGTCAAAATTGTTATGATTTTGTTGCACGAAGTCTTAAATGCAAACCTTTAATTTAAATTATTCGTCCGAATGTTCCAAATTCTTCTTCTAACCATCATCCTTTTTTTATTCTAACTTAATCAATCCTAACCCTAAACCCTAAACCCCCTTGGTGGTCTTGATGGTTTTTTTTCTCATGATTTGGTTATGAAAACATGTTGATTAGGTTGGATTAAATCTAAATCATCACTTCAAGTTAAATGGTCAAGGAACTTCATCTACGTATTTTTATGATCATCATCATATTGTTGATTTTGGTTATGATGATGCAAAGATCAAAAACCTCATCTATTTTGTTGCATCAAATCATAGATCCTTAAGTCTAGCCCTAGTTAATGGTCATAATGGTCTAAATTCCTTGACTAGTTAGATTGTCATAATTGTTTGTTCTGATTGTATCTAAACATTTTATTTCCAATGTATTTTAATCTAAGTGTAGTGGTCCAATTATGTTATGTGTGTGTGTTTCCAAGGATGGTAAACTTTTGGGCAAACACAAAAATTGAATCAAACCTGCAAGAAACACAACAATCCAAATTCGTTGCATTACACAAAACTAAGGTCCCTCAAAGATAAAAGGTTCTTAGATAAATTGTGGAATTTCCTCACCTCAACACCACAACCTCTAAGATTTGAAATGCCTTCTTAACTAGCAAAGTTGAAACCAACAATCAAAGGTTGAATAAGGTGAAAATTAGTAACTTGAAGATTGTCAGCCATGGATTACAATTCAACAAGTTGTTAAGTTTTAGTTCCATAATTTTCCTTAGTAATAATGATTTGAATCCTTATAAACTTCCAAGTATTAATTATTAATAGTTGAATTAGCCTTTGGATATTTCCAAGCGTAGAGAACTTTCTTATTTAAATTGATGTAACACTTAATTAATTTAAAAACGTAGTAAACCTTCTAAAATGTTTTTTTTTTTAATGTTGTAGAGAGGTGAAAAAGGATGTAGAATTAGATGTGGTTTTATTGATATATTGGGAATACAAGCCCATAATTAACATTGACATTTTGCCATGACAATATTAAATTAGTTTTGTAGAATAATTTTCAAGCACTAATGATGTACTTGTAAGATTTCTAGGATGTAGTCCTAATACATCCTTATTCAATCTTCACTTTTACTAGGCTTTTAAATAGATTCAAGATCGAATTTAAATACTAGCATTTCCACCTAAGTAGCTTCAAGTGAATTGCAACTTAGTAAACGATTTAAAAGGGATATATCACAACTGCAAAAAATCCAAAATGTGATGAATGGTATGAGCTAGGTATTCAACTCAATGCTCCATGGAAAGGGGGTTGATTAGGCCTCGTATCCAAAGATAATGGCCATCATTAGGAACCCAAGTTCGACAATGAAGACAAACATTGTCATCTTTACACTAACACTTTTCAAACCTTTCTAGTGTGGCTCCACGAACAAGAACAAATTCTAAGTAGATTGTTAAGGCATGTGGGTTAGGAGACAATTGACGAATTGGAATTGACGATCCCATGCCGAATGATCAACTCAAGTGCACATCACTTTTTTAGACAATTCTTCTTCATGCGAATATTAGGAGACATTCACTTTCAGCTCATCCTTTTTTAATGGCACAATTAGAAGGTTCGAAGGCATAATAACATCATCCACCATGATTGAATCTTCACATGCATCAACAAAAACCAAATGCTTAGCCGGAACAATTTGGTACTCACATTCAAAGGGGGTTAATGCCTTTATTTAATAAATTAGGGTAGACGTAATGTGTGGCAATGATAGCAAAATTTCATGAAAACCCAAACATCCTAATTTCAATGGATTCATGAAACCCTAATTTCAATGGTGGATCTAAAAATACATGGGAATTCTTGTAAGTTAAATTTTAATTCCAATTTATTATGTACTAAACAATTAATTAATATACAATAAGGAATAACTAAAGGATATGAAAAGAATAAATGGTACACAAAAGTGTTACTACTACCATTGAGTTGATTTAATCAAATGGGAGCTCAAGGATGTTTATTTATTACTACCAATAAATTATATTAATAGATAATTGCTTGAAATAATTAGTTAGAAAAAGTAGAATGTTAAAGTCAAACGGACGGAATTGACAATGATCAAACTCAAGAACCCCATCAAGATGTCCAAGGTAAGGAAAAGGATGAATCCTCCAATTCCATTCATTATGAGGATTTTCATTTTATTTGATTGAAGGATGGAACCCTCTTAGTGTTTCATTGGGCATAAGAATTCTCATCTTAAACTCCATTGGAAGGTAAATCATTTTTTATTTTCATTGGTTCATGAAGGATGAGGAAGCCATTGATTGGAAGGAAGGATTTCCACAACTTCCATTGGACAAGGAAAACAAGCTCAAGGAGGGGTAATGGGAAGCTTGAAAGGGAGGAGTTTTTTTGATCTTGTGTTTTCTTTGGAAGAGGAGGAGAATGAGTGTGTGATAGGAGAACTAGTTGTTATGTGTGAAAAAGTGTTATTCATGGAAAAAAATGTGTGCAAACAAAAAAACATGGAAGGAAGTTGTGTGTGCAAATAGTTATAATGAAGTTCATGAAATGATTTCCATGAATAAGCCTCTAGATTTTTTACTAAAATAGTTGTTCCTCTTAAATCCACCATTGGATTTGTCTTTAACTTCAAATAGTTCTATTTTGGGAGGTGTGGAACATTCTTTCAAAATTTCAACATCATTAGAGTTGTTGCAAGGGAACCACACTTGCCGAAAGTAAAGGGGGTTGAAGTTGTCTTTTTTTTTCAAATTTGGTCAAAATAGCTTTTTGTTTTGAAGCATAACTTTTGATTTCAAAAATAAAAAATTATGAAATTTTGTAGTAGTGTTTCATTAAACATTGACTTTCCAATAACCCTATGCATGTCAGATTAGGAGATTATATGAAGATATTATGAGGAATGGAACAAAGGGGGGTCAACTATCAAGCATGAACATTGATTAAACATCAACACAATGTTTCTTCACATTTCATCATGGTGAGTTTTGATTCTTCAAAATGTCTGGGTATCCTCTAAATGGACACAACACATTAGATTCTTAGTGAATTTCATCACATTTTATTGAACCACCTTAACTTGTTAGAATACAACTACATAGTAGTTCCACCCCCAAATGAGTTTTGTGAATGCATATCTTCATGTGGAAGGGTGTGTAAGAATTCCTCACAAAGATAATTAAAAACCTAAATATCATTACAAAAAATGAGTTTAGAATAGGGATTAGATTAGTTTTGGACTTGTAGTTAGAAATTCCCAACCCAGCCACATTAGGTTAACATTTTAATCACTTATGACCTCATATGTGAGGTCCATGCATCTCCTATGCATGAAGTTAGTTAAGAGAGTTGCAACTTGAAACAAATGTGAATATTTTGGTTTTGTTGAATCAAACCTTTTCATGAGGCACCTTCACTTTCTTTTCAACCCACCTATGCCCCACTTTATTTACACTTTAAACCATGCATGCATCTTGTTGTAAGTTCGCACAACATCATGGCCAGCATTTGGTGGCAACTTTTGTCACCCTATCCTACACATAATGAACATCTCCTTGCCCATATAGCTTGAACCTCCAAATAAATACTCAAATCATTCATCTCTATGGGTGAAGTACTAGCACTAGTCCCTATAAACACTCGAGTGTTGTAAAATGTTCACATTGTGAAAGGAGCCTAGGTAACCACCATTTATGTAAATGAACAAGCCTTGATGGTCCATGATGATTGTGTTGTTTATTGCATAAATATTTTTCCACCCATTGAACCATGTACAATGCGCCTCATTTTGTCAAGGCTTGCAAAAATTTCCCATCAATGAACCCAATACACCCTGGCAATTCATGCAAAATGTGTCCCTAACCTAACCCTTTCCTCATATGTGGGCCATTGGATCTCATTTGAGAGTGCATGGTGGATGCATGATGTAATGCACAATGCATCATCACATAATGCATATTTTGACCAATTCCATAATGGCATCATACCTGGTGACATTGTCATGTTTCATATACAGAATGAAGTTAAGGATGCATTGTCCAGGTGGCAACTTGGAGGGCTTGCCTAATACAATTGAAACTTTAGCTGTGATGATGCAATAAAACCCATCAAATTTGAAAACCCTAAATTTCAAACCTAAACACCCTAACGTTAAAGATTAAAACCTAAAACTTAACCCTAAGCTAAAAAAATCAGACCTGAAACCTAACCCCTAAACCCTAAAACGTAAACCTTAAACACAAAAATTCAGGCCCTAAACCTTAAACATGAAAACCCTAACACTAACAACCAAAACCTAAACCTTAACCTTATGCCAAAAAATCCAAACATGAAACCCAACCTTGAAACCCAAAAACTTAAACCCTAATCTTAAACACAAAAAAATAGACCTTAAACCTTATATTTCAAACCTAAAAACCCTAACTTTAAGGACCAAAACCTCTACCCTAACCCTAAGCCAAAAAATTAGACCTGAAACCCAATCATGAAACCCTAAAACCTAAACCCTAATCCTAAACACAAAAAATCAGACCCTAAACCTTAAATTTTAGACTTAAAAACTTTAACCCCAAAGTTTAAATCCTACAACCATTCCTAATGGACAAAAATTAGAGCTTAAACCCTAATCTTAAGGCTTAAAACTTAAACCTTAACCATGAACCATAAAAATTAGACTTTAAACCATAGAATTCATACATGAAAACCCTAAACCTAAAACATAAAATCAAAGCACAAACCCTAAATGAAGAACCCAAAAGTAATGGACGAAAGTCAAACCTTAAACCCTAAACCTAAAGTTGGCATGACAATTTCACTTGCAGATCGTGAATGGGTTGAAATTGTTGGGACCATTAAAGATGCCAATTCATCAAACTCTACCAAGATGAAGTTGTTTGGGGATTGCTATTTGGTGAGCATGTGAGTAAGAACGCGAGCCTTTGAATAGGAACCGAAAGGCATATTCCAATTATATTCTAGCCTTGTCAGTTGGAATTTTTTTTGATAGATTCTGATGACATGTCAAAATATTTCATGAAAAATTATATTCTTGTCACGTTAGCAATAACTCGCAAGTCATCATTGCCACATGGACACCCAACAATAATGTCTTTGTTCAATTCAACATAAATACAAAGATCTACCAAGGTTGGTGCCCCATATGTTGAAGCAAAAAAATAAAATTTGGCGCTTTTATTTAAAATCATGCCCCTTGGTTTTAGACATGTCCTTTGTGTCATAATATTATATGTCAGTAAAAGCATATTCTGCACTGCCACATCAACTATGGTTGTTGTCATTTTGACCATTATAATGGGAGACAAGTTAAACATAACTATAACATGAACTTGTTAACAAAACATAGGTGGTCAAATATAATAATTATGTATACAATACAAAAATCTTTTGAAAAAAATAATTTCAACTATTTTAAGAACATTATTGTGAAACAACTATTCCTAAAAACAAACTGAAATTTTGATGCATAGTTTGCATATGTATCTTACAAAAAGTTAGGTAGTTGAGGGCATCACTATAGGAATGTAAAAAAAGAATGTGAAAAATTAACAAGTACACTGTTATGAATATCTATCTGGAACCTAGCAATGCCACTTTCCATATAAAATCTAATCGTTGTTGTCATCAAATCCAATAGGTCTATGGCCGTTGTTACACATGTTAAGAGATTATTATAATGCAATGCAAACCATGTTCTAATTATTAAAAAGGTGGGTGTTTAACTCACGATTTTTCATGCACACATTATTAGTAACAACCTATTGTTTTACAATGCCATGAGTTTTTTGCACAAAATTTCCGCTTTCAATTGTTTTGCTCCGTTTTGAAAAAGACAACAAACATGGCTTGTTGAAATCCTTAGGACTTCAACTTGTACCCTATCATAGGGAAGAAAGAAATGAAGTCCATCAATGCAAAATACCAAGTACAAGTTGGATAATGGGCAACAAGGAACCATTTACAAGACTACAAAATCTATGCAATGGTAATCTATATGTTTGATGAAGACTTTCTCAATAGTTTACTACAACCTTTAGGAGATGATCCATGGCTAGCACACCTGACAAATTGAAACTATAGAACTCGACTTTTGAAACAGTTTGGTTATCTATTGGGATTTGTCTTTAAATAAGTAGTTCTTTGATCATGGCCACTTGAGGAATAATGTATTTTAAGATTTGTGATCAATTGGATCACTAAATTTTCTTTTAAGAGTTGACAAACAAAAGTCTTGATTTGTGTGAACAATTGCATCCAAATGAAAACCATAGGAAAATAATTGCAAGACCATCAAATGAACTAACAAATCCAACTAGAAATTCAAATTTTTTTGCCCACTACAATTTTGGAAATTTGTATTTAGATTGAGCTAGGATGGAAATTCTATTCATTATATTCAAAACATATTTTAAATAAAAAAATTAACACCAGATTCCACAAAGATATGTTGAATATAGATGTAGTGTAGGATATAAAAAGACAAATGAAATATTTGTGGCCATTTAAAAACAAAACAATTGGGAAATGGCTTCAAATATAATGAAAATTACATTCATAATTGGAGAAACACTCCACACAAGATTGATCTCACTTGCAATAAATATATAAAATAAAATTCCATCTCTTGATGTGGTTATTCACTATTTAAATTTGAAATTTGTTATCAAGTAGCCACAAACTTTATTGGAAATTGTTATGTATTGTTATATATTGTTTAGGTATTGTTAGGTATAATTCTCCATTACAAGGCACAACAATCATTAGAAATAATATAAATAATTATGTACATTTGTGTGTTAGGTTACTAAACTAATAAAATTGAAATGTTTGATCTAATACCAACATAACCATTTTGATATAAGTGACATCGACATAAGTTATTTATGAAAATCTCCAATCTTATAATTTGAAATATGTTTCCAAAAAACATGTACATTAAAACAGAGATATTCTCAAAAAAAATGCAATGCTAAAAAAATTAAAAATTATATTTAAAAAAAAAAAAAAAAAAAAAAAAAAAAAAAAAAAACCTTAATTTGCCACACATTAATTATAAAAAAAAAAAATTGACTTACAACCAAAAAAAACAAAAATATTTTTTATAAA
>Ga0116227_10003331_pt1 | contig 35839 bp, 28 predicted proteins | sample S1TSphgellanicum_FD_89693 | JGI IMG/M metagenome (GOLD analysis project Ga0116227, IMG submission 89693) | Host-associated microbial communities from peat moss isolated from Minnesota, USA - S1T2_Fb - Sphagnum magellanicum MG | ecosystem: Host-associated > Plants > Peat moss > Unclassified...
ATATCAAAAAATTGGCAAATTTAGTATAATTTACCCTAGAAAAAACACAGCTCTCCCATTCCTTTCTTTTAACCACCTCTTTTTGTTTTGCCCTAATTTACCCCCCCGCCCCCCAAAAAAAAACACTAATGTTTTTTTTCTTGATTCCTTTCTTTCTGTTTGGCCCTTGCTTAGGCCTAACAGGGTTTTTTTTCTCCCAAAGTTTCGTGATATTGAAAATTTGGCGAAATTTTCTCCCAAAAAAATGGCAAATGTAGTTGAATTCGAACTAAAAACAGATTTCTCCCACAAAAACGACAGAAATTTGTCAGGAAAAACATCACTGTAAATTCTCATCATTTACATTTTTCTTGTAAAGAGATATCTGTTTACGCACACCATTTCTTTCACCGCTCTGCTCAACGAAAATGATTAATCTCTCCCCCCCTCCAACCTTTTCACCTCTAGTAAATATTTACTCACTTACTTTAAAAGTCAACTTCCGAAATCATGGCCTCTCGTCACTTTTGCTTACAGAATCTTTCACCTGTCTTCTTTCCAAAAAGGTCAAAAAAGGAAAATGTCAAAATTAATAAAATGTCAGGAAAAAAAGGGGTTTATTTTTTGCCCATTTTTTTTGTCTTTTTCGGGGCTTTTAGTGAAAGCAAAGAAAAAAGACATAAAAGCAAAGGGCGAAACGCAATTACTTGGGAGTTTCCGGTTTACTAAGAGCTGGTAAATAAGTCAGTGACCGGTCACCGGACCCGGCGCCGGTTTCGTCAGACAAGCACGGGTGTGGTGGCACCTGCTCCCTTTGTTTAGCCAGGTCTAGAAATAGTGGCTCAGCCGCTTTCCTTGTTTAGCCAGGCCTAGAAATAGCGGCGCTGCCGCTTTCCTTGTTTAACCTGGCCTAGAAATCAGCCATTTTTTCACTAGTGAATCTTCGCCAAAAAGAAATTTTTAAAACTAAAAATTCGAAAATGAAATGATTTTGCAATGTTTCAATCGCCAGAAGTAGCGTTTTTTTTTTTGGCGAATTCACACTGGTTTTTTTTTTTTCCTTTTTTGTGCATTGTGAATGCTTCAAAGGTTTTTTTCGGGAAAAATGGCCCAAATTCGCCAAATTTGAGGGGGGGGGAAAACTGAAATCGCCACATTTAGACAACAAGTTCCAGCATTTTGGCAATACAACATGGCACGAATTCTAATTCTCGCTAATGTTTTCTCTAACTTGTAACCAAATTTTGGTGAAGTCGTCTTGTGGATGATCACCAACCCAACTACATCACAAATTTGAAAAAGAAAAGAAAAAAAAAGGGGAAAAAAAAACCCTGCCCAGAAGTGAGAAAAAATGAGACTAAAAATTGCGAGATTTTATGTACTTGGTTTTCAGTGTGTATCCATAAATAGAAAAGGTCGATTAAAGATTTGTACTTCATATCCAGGTTTTGCAGCCTATTTGGCTAAATCTTCTCAGGCATGATAGCCAATTTTGTTTCTGCATCTTCCTAGGATGAACAACACTTAGACTACACAAAAAAATTCCTAGAAAACCACTATTAGAAATGTCTGAGCTCTGCCAAAAGTTTCAGAGCCCATAGAAATCTGACATCCCCATCTATCTATGAAGGAAGGTAGTTTGTTTGTTTTGTTTTGTTTGTACTTATGAGATCCACCAAACTGAGATGCTTCAGATTGTGTTTTTGGTCTCTTGGGAAACCTCTCAAGGAGGAGGGGTGCATCAGCTTGGTTTCATGGCATTTGGACTTGTGGTGTAGAAGTTCTTGAATGTTGAATGATTTCTTCACTAAAAATTAAATTAAATCGTAGTTCTTGAATATTGAATGATTGCTTCACTGAAAATTAAATTAAATCATAGCTAAAATTTTTGGAGGAATTGGAATGTGCCTTTGGTGTTGTTGGAAAGATCTTGATGAGCAAGATTTAATGGATTTTATTTGGTGAGATTTGGATTCAGAATGTGGGAGATATTGATTTTTAAATGGTTTTTGTTGCTGAAAATTCAAATAAATTTCAAAAAACCAGGTTTTGGAAGGAAAAATCAGTTGAGGATGTGATAACACTTGGGCCAACTGCAAATGCCTTACTAGCTGCAAATGAAGCAACAACATTAAGTTCCAAGGTTTTTTTTCCTTGTCAAATGTCACAAAATTTAGGCCTTTAAAAAACATAAAAGAATATTCTGTTGTAAATTCTTTGTTTAAATTTTTTCTTTTGACTAAATCCTTTTACAAATGATGGCAACTTTAGCTGCGTCACAAAATTGAAAAAAAGAAAAGAAAGAACACTCAAACTCACTCACTCAACTCCATGTGTGCACGGAGCAAGCAAGAGAATTGAAGTTTTGAAAGGTGATGAAATAAAATTTTGTAGGACATTAATATTGGGTAAGCAAAATAGAAAGTGAATTTCTTGTCCATAGCCAAAATTGTAAAGAATGTATTTAACTTTGAAAGCCATTGAGTAAAGAAACAAACAAGTTTTTTTTTCTTTTTTTTAATTAAAAAAATTAAAGTGAGTATTAGGGAGCAACTCTACAAAGAGGGGAATCATGTGTTGTTGAGATAGAACTTATCTGATATATTATTTCATGTTGGTAGTTGAAATATTTTTTTTATTATTAACCTTTGGTATTTAGAGATTTGGCATTTAGCAATTGAACTAGAGAGGAGTTATGGTCCTCTCCTTCTCCATTCTCTCTATTTCTTCTTCTTCCTCTTTTGTAGGTACCTAATAATGCTTTATTGTAGTAAAAGTTTAGCATGATTACTAGAGGTTTACACCATAGCCTTCAAAGCTCATAGGCATTTAAGCAGTTGTCCATGGAAAAAGGGCATTGTTGGATCCTCTTAAACCTGGGCTGGAGCAGCTGTGTGTGTGTTTTGTGTGGCTGAGAAGCCAAGGTTGTGTAAGTAAGAGATTCTCCTTCTTCTTGGGGACCTTTTCTGGCCTTGCCTACCAAGGCAAGGATATTGTGTTTAGATTCATAATAGAGTATAGTAGCTTAAGGGATTTTGGCCCCTAGGTAGTAGATCTAATTTTATATGAGGATTTTTGAAAGATGATATTTTGGCTTGTGTTGAAACTTGAGATTAATTATAGAGTTATGATATATTGAAGGATTTGCATTTTTTTAGAGGATTTTTTTTGAAGATTATATTTTTGCATGGTGAAATATTTGAGTTTCCATAATTCTTCTTTTGCCTTAAGAAACTTTTTAATGTAAATGGCAAGGCCATAGCGTGACACACCCCTTGTCATATTATCAAGTGTGTTGGATATAGGCCATTGTGTGTGGTTAGGGTTACCAAGGTGCCTGTGAGGCAATTGGACCCTGAATTAAACCCTAAACCCTAAACCCTACTAGGGTGACCCTAAATTTCCAAGTGGGCAGTGAGATGGGCACATTGCACCACATCCATCGTGGTGATCCAGTGCATGAAATGGATTTCATGTGAATTCCCAAAGGCAAACTATTATGTACTGTATAGGAACTTGTATAGGAGGCATTCTTCATGTATACAAACTTGTTGTCTCCTCGCCCTTATATGCCTCCTATACAAGTTCCTATACATGAAGAATGCCTCCTCTTCATGCATATAAGGTACCCAAAGAATACTTACCCTACCCATTTCAAGCACATTGAAGCTGTGGGAATTTATAATTTTTGGGGTGGAAAACATTTTGTTGGGGTTGCCTACCACGGCAAGGATATTGTGTTTAGATGCGTTATAGAGTATGGTAGCTTTTGGGATTTTGGCCCCTAGGTAATAGGTCTATTTTTATATGTGTCCTCAACATAGAAAATGGATAGATAAATTAATCTCCCATTCTGGAGCAGGGTTTAAAGTTTTAATTTTGAGATACAAAAAATCTGGCTAAAATTTTCCCCAAAAAATAACAAATTAAGTCAAATTTAAGCTAGAAAAAAAAATTCCTTCCCCAAAAAATCCCAATTTTTGTTGAAAAAAAGAAGAAAAAAAATTATTAAAAAAAATCACTGCCCTGAAGGTGCCTGCAAATCAATAAAAAAGAAAAAAATTCATAGCACCTGTAAGGAACCTTTGGTATTGGATCTTGGATAAAGCACATGCTGCCTGCCTGCCTGCCTTTGTTTGCAGGTCTGGGGCTGCTGCTTGCCCATTGCATGGAATCAATCAAGCACCTGGCCTCCAAGAGGTTTGAGGATTTGCTCATTAGAGGAAGTTGTGCAAGCTACTGACACACTGAGGTGTGTGTGTGTGTGTGTGTATTTTGTGTTGTGTTGTGTTTTGTTTATGCCCTTTTTCGACTCTTCATCTCTCCTCCAGAGAGTCCACACACCATGGGAAATTCATATGGCAGGTGAAAATGGGGAATAATGAAGGAATCCGAGCCATGAAATGAAATAAATGTGTTGAAGAAAATACCCATGAAACGAAATTGTAGAAGCTTAATGTAGTAAGTATGGATCCAGATAATCTATGTATTAAGGAAGGTAGTTTGTTGGCCTTGCGTACCAAGGCAAGGATATTGTGTTTAGATTCATTATAGAGTATAATAGTAGCTTAAGGGATTTCGGCCCCTAGGTAATAATATGTCTATTTTTATATGAGGATTTTTGAAAGATGGATATTTTGGCACTTGTTGAAACTTGAGATTAGTTATAGAGTTGTGATACCTTGAAGGATTTTGGTTTCTTTTAGAGGATTTTTTTGAAGATTATAATTTTGCATGATGAAATATTTGAGTTTCCATAATTCGTCTTTTGCATTAAGATACTTTTAAATGTGAATGGCACGGCCACAGTGTGACACACCCCTTGTTTGTTTGTTTGTTGTGTTGAGATCTCCCAAAACCCAGCAGCTCTTGCTGCGCACTTGGTACTAGTGGAAAGCCCTTGATGAGTATGATGGGTGCATTGAGGTTGTTTCACAATATTTAGACCTATGGTGGAAATTCAACTAAACTACAAAATATTAGTTTCGGAATGAGAAATCAGTTGAGTGTAGAGTTCACACTTGGGCCAATGGCACCGGCCACTCTAGTAATCACATAAAGTGAGAAAGGTTGAGGGATCAAGTATTTGAAGAAAAGAAGGGGAATTCTTTTTGAAAGAAAATAAAATGGACCTAGCTGAACAACAACAGCTCAAGGAATTCTTATTTAAGAAAAGATAATTAACTTAGTAGTTGCATTTTGGGCAAAGAATTAGCTCTTTTGGTGAAGAACCCATTCTAATGAGCAACAGCTTTGTCCACGGTCTAGTGTTTAGTGTTTCCCTCAAGACATGGATCTTAGGCCTGCTTTAGACAAGGGTCCATTGTCCAATTTCCTAGGAACCAATTTGGACTGATTTGAAGCAAATTGAATCCTTGAGTTGGACTGTACCTTGGTCCCTAGCCTGATTCTTGGTTCTCCAAATCATGAGCTCTCCTCTTAGCAAAAGCTTTTTGGTCAGAACCCAATTGATTTTCCCTCCAAAACAGGTGCCATGTAGGTTTAGCCTCAATTTGTCACTTTTTGGTCTTGGACCCTCGTCTAAAGGCCTTGGGACAATTTAAAGCTTTTGACCAATAAGATTGCTTGAATTCATTGGTCCCTGGACCTTGGACCGTAGCCTAAAGTGGGCCTTAGCGTGTTCTTCTTGTGAGATAAGGGCAGTGGACTAGGAATCTGTTACAACAGCAGCCCACAGAGAGAGAGCAGGGATGGATGCAAAGGCAAGTGCAGAATGGAATGATTGGGTTTTTGCAGAGGTCATGAGGGGGTGGGTTTTTGGCTCCTCATGATCATTCACATCATTTGTTTGACTTTGTTAGGTGATCAATTAAGAGTGTGGAAGGGAACAACTTACATAAGATAGCTAAAGGTTCTTGGAAACTTTTGTTGGCAGGCAAAGGAACCTGTGTATGCAGAGGCAGGCACAGAGAGAGAGAGAGAGAGAGAGGCAAAGAGAGAGAAAGAGAGAAAAGACACACACACATACAACTGTACAAAGATTCCTGGTAAAGGCCTGTTTCTTCTACTTTTTAGGGTTTTTTCTCTTTTCTAGAAAATGAGACAACCCATTACTCTGTACCCTAAAAACTTCTGGTAACATCACCAAAAACAACTCAACTATTGGACAAAAGAAGGGAAATCCCAACAAAACACAGGGCCTGCCTTGCCTTGCCCTGGCACCTTTTCTTTGGATTTTTAAATTTTTATTTATTGATTTTTGTTTTTTGGTAAATGACCAAAATTGTGGGAACTGAAGGAAAAAGTTGACTTTGTTTTTCTTTTCACTTTTGGTAAGTACTTACTTACTATCTGCTTCAAATTAATAACTACAGAGAAATAAACTCAATGCTGTGTGATTGTGAAGTTCTTTGCCAATGATGTCCACAAAGTCTGCAGTACTATTTCTCTTGCAAGCAAAAATACAATCACAAGGAATGGAACATGCCTGAGAAAAAAACAACATAATGCAAAGGGCTCAGTTTGTTGCAGAGCACACAAGAGCTTTCCCCCTTATTATTGTATTTGCAGGAGGGATATTTACCCCATAGTAACACAAAGACACTAGGGTCAACCCCAGGTTGTAGGCCTTACCAGAATAAGGGCCTCTACTTGAGGCAAATTAAAGCCATGTGCAGGCCCAATTCCAGTAAAAAACCATTGCTGAGGGCTTTACTGAGCATACAGACCTGCTCTGATTGTTTTTCCTTTATGCTTCTTGAGACACCTAACAGGTGCTTGCCCAGGTATCATAGGAAAAAAGATGAACAAGGGAGGTGTTTGAAAAAACTCAATGCCCCGCTCTGATGGGCGTTTCAGGTTTGAAACACCACCAAACAATGGAGGAAAATATACTTTGGGGATGGGGGAGTGGGCTGGATTTTTTTGGGGTTGTTTCCAATGTATTGCCACCAAGTTTTCATTATGTTCCCATCAAGTTCCCAATGTGTTCCCCAACATATTCCCAACAACACCTCACTTTGTCCCATATGATTTGCCCAATAGTTTCTCTTGGAATCTATATAGGTGGGCTTGGGACTTATATGTTTATATGTCTGGAGTGAATGTGTCTATATGTTGGAGAGTCTCCAAAGTTTTAGAACTTTTTTGTAATGGGCCAATCAAAAAGGCTCATTGCACAAAAAGAGGTTCATTGGATGATGTCAACAAAAGTCTCTTGTGGCCAAATGAATGAGTCTTTTTAGAGATTAATTGCTAGATTAGTCAATCCACTTCATTGCTTGATTTTAGGGTGTTTCCATCACAATGTTCCATAAGCAAGTGGGGATCTTGATTATTTATTGATTTTAGGTTGTTTCCATCACAATGTTCCATAAGCAAGTGGGGATCTTGATTATTTATTGATTTTAGGTTGTTTCCATCACAATGTTCCATAAGCAAGTGGGGATCTCGATTATTGATCACGAGTGAGGTGATTTTGTTGGTGGGAGAGCCATAGCATTTAGGGTTCAATGGAGTTTTTCATCTATGTTGATTGAAGGTTATTGTGTCCCTATAAGAAGTTGATCATGTTTTTAATCAAAGTGTTTGCAATGTGAAGAACAGTGTTCAAGTAATGCATTGGCTAGAATACATTCAACTAATATTTTCAAATGGCACAATTTTCATACAAGGAGGTTCTCGAATGTGGTGTGTGTGTGTCCTACCCCCCATTGTTAATTACAACCCCAAGAAGCCACCCACATGATGAAAATAGTGCAACATACAAGGAATAATATTTGCTAGAAAGCTTTGGTGCAAGATCAATCAAACATAATAAAGTCCATCCTTTAAAGCCCAACCATGAAAAATTATACCTAAAAGGTGTTTTAAAAATCACAAAGGTTTGATCCTAAGAACCATATTTCAATTTCAATGATTATTTTAAACATGATAATGGTTAATAATGAAACAATGTGATATACAAAATGCACAATTATAATTAATTTTATCGATAACAAGCTATCAAATTTCAATATAGCAAATTGAATTGCAAATTTCAACCAAAATGTTGTTAGAAGAGGAGTGAACTTTTAGTCAGATTAAAGGGATTTTATTATTTGTCGCAACCTTAACCTTGGGCTCACAACCAAAGTGAGGGCTTGCAAGGTTGCGGGCCAAGAGGAAGCCCGAGAGTTACATCTCATGCTCTCGAAAGTGTAGGAGAGTGTGAAAGAAGGAACCCTCGCACTCCCAAGTGAGCTCCCATTTTGGGAGGTAAAGTCCCAATGAATTTTTGAATTTTCAAAGAGTAATTGCAAGGGTCAAAATTCATTGGATTGAGGCGTCCCTTATATCATTAGAAAGCTCTTGGAACCTAAATGTCTGAAATGGGTTCATATGACCCATTTGGACACCTAAAACACAAGTTATGGTCAAAAGAAAGGTCAGGAGTCAAATTGGCAATTTGACTCTCGACCATTAAAAGTCAAAAATCGCCTCGATTCCCTTGTGTTTAGGTGTCGTGTGGCATACCGTTGGAAAGTTCTTGACGAGGGCTACAACTTTGCTATAAACCTCACATCAATCGGAAATTTTCAGACAAAGTTATGGGCCCCTCAAAGTTGCGAGAATTCCAACTTTGACAATTTCGGGACTCCCACTTGGGAGTCCCATGACAAAATGTCATTTGGATGCTGGTCTTATGGCCAACCACAGAGTATACTATAAGGGGGAAGGTGGTGGCTTCCCCCAAGTCCAGGCCGTGGTGAGTCTTATGAATTCGAATTTGTTCGTGGCTCGACCTAACATCAAAAGTGCTCTAGCTATGCACTAACCAATTTCTTGTTTGGTTTGTGCAAGTCCGTGTGAGTTATTGAGTGCTTGTCATTCTTCCTACTCTCATCCCGAAGCTCTAACATACCCTTCTACCCCCAAAGTGCTACGAGCTAGGGAGCATGCACCCAACTTCTTGCTCTTTCGTTGTTTTGACTTTAGACTCACATTTGAGTTTGTCAAGGAGCTTGGGAGAACGTCATTATTTCTCCTTTCTTAGTGCATATACAACCAAACACATTTCATGTTGACCCCACTCAAATCCCAATAGCGCACTATCATTTTTCATATGTGGATATTAACATTTAACCCAGACACTCTTAGAAGGTTAAAGTTACTTATTTTGATCTTCTTGTGTATGTTATCAATGGAGTATGTACCCATTGAAGTAACAATTATAAAAGAAATTAACATCATGTTAAAATTTGATTATAAAAACAAACAAAACAAGGAAGGACCCTATGTTTTACATTATAATAGACCTAAAAATGGGATGGTTTATCAAGTTACACATTATAAGCTCAAGAGATCACAATGTTGCAACAATTTGCATTGATTATAAACAACTATTGATTAGGTATAAATTTTACAATTTTGAACATCTTATTCATTGTTATGTGCACCCCAAGGCTAGATGACCAACTAGAAACACAAGAACCCATCAAAAGACAAATGGTTCAAAATCAAAATATACACTAGTACAAAAGGTGGGCACAATCCACTAACCTAAATCATTGTGGGGTTTTATAATGAAATAATTTTACCTAACTCTAAACCCCAATCCACCATAGGTGAAGTTATTATTATGTAATAGACCTATTTCACTATGGGTGAAAGCATGATCAATTAAACACTTCATGATATTTGTTTGCATAAATGGAAAATAGCCATAAAATACATCTTCCTATAGTAAACTTTAAAATATTATTTATTCCAATGACCAATATGGGCATGTTTTTTAACTTTATGCCAATGATATAAAAAAATTACATGTTTAATGTCTATTTAAGTAGATTTTTCATAACTACAAGTAGATTTTTTTCTACTTTTCGAACACTTGTCTCATAGAAAGTGGGCTTCAAATAGGAAAAATATTGGATTTTTCTACTTTCTTGGATATTGCTACTTTCAAATATATTTATGTGCTTTCAACTTCTACTTTAAAAGTAATAATATATCAAGCTTTCTAATGTAAAAATATTTTTAAACACATTTTGGCCAATATGTTTCAAAAATATATTTGACCTACTTTTATTATACAAAAGTTTCCCAAACTTTGTATACAAAAAATGATAAACCCATTATTAAGCAACATGATGGTTTGATAATGATTGAAAATGTTTTGACTTTATTTTCTTGCATTTATGTGCAAAAAAATGATTGCATGAATGATAATTGTTTTTTGTCTCTAATTGATCATGCATTCACCCTTATATAGTTCATTGAATCCATTGTAGTAAAATTAAATCACCGTGTAATGGACCCAATTCACAATATAATGTATATAATATATTCATAGTTGAATTGGGACCCTATGTTTTGAACCCAATTTATTATATATTGAACCTAATTAACTTGAGACAATTTACAATTATTAAACAAATAGGCTATGCAATTGAAAAAATTAAATACATATGTGTTCTTGTTGCAATCCAAATGGTGTTTCAATGCCATTAATTAATTTACATCACATAAATGCTATCCCAATATCGATTTTTGGTCAGAATGTTAACCGATGCACTAATAAAAATGCGAATAATAAAAAGTAACATAGGGTTGAACAACTTAGAATAACCAATAGTAGCATATGTAAAATAACTTATAATAGCTAAAAATAACCTACATTGGAATGGTTTCAAATAACCAAAAACAAAAAGCAAAACATCTATAACAATTTATGATAGTTGAAAATAACCTAGAATGGAATAATTTAAAATATCCAAAAATAGTTTAAAATTGCCTAGAATTGTAGAAAGTATCTTAAGGTGGATGGCTTAAAATAACCAAATGTAACTTAACATGGAATAATCTAAAATGGCCAAAAATAGTAAGATGTTTAAAATTGTTTTAAATAATTTAAGGTGGAATAATTTATAATAGTTTAAAATAACCTAAAATAACTTAGAATTGCCAAAATAGGATAAGGTGATATAACCTAAAATAACATAAAATAATTTAAAATTACAGAAAGTAATTTAGGGTGAAATAACTTACAATAGCAAAAATAGATTGAAATAGCCTAGGGTGAAATAACATAATATTGCCAAAAATAACTTAGGATGAAATAACCAAAAGTAACATATAATGATTTAGAATTGCCAAAAGTAACCTAAGGTGAAATAGCCTATAATAGCCAAAAATAACCAAATACCTTGAAAATTATATATATATTAGGTTGAAATAATTTAAAATATACAAAAAAATCAAAAATCAAAAGTACCCAAGGTGAAATAACCAAAAATACTTAAAAATTGCCAAATGTAGTTTAGTTTAGATAAAAAACTTATTCATTTATTTTTTTAAAATTCAAAAAATGATTGTAATTAAAATTTTACGAAATAAAGATATTCAAATCTTTTTTTGGTCAAATCATTTTATATTTTCAAAATGAAATAAATGTAGTTGTGTACATTATCGAAAAATATTTAATAATACTTTAATTATTTCATTTGGACAAAAAATTATCAATAGGATATGAAATTTTTAAATTGATGTTTGCGTAATGTTTAAAATGAAATACTGGGTAAATATAATGCATTGTAATTTATGTTCATAACAAGTGAAGTGATTTGGTAATAAGGGCATTTGCCTTTATCATTGGGGTTCAAGGATCAAACCTTCCCAAATATGTAGTTGTGGTGAACAATAGTATGTTGGCTTGAATATTCCCCTAGGTTACATAGGTTGATTATCTAACCTACCTATTTAAATTAAGGTTTTTAACATGGATGAAACACTAACACATTCACTATCTCATGGGATGAAAAGAATGAAAATACCAATAACATATATCGTTTTATTTTATTATTTATATAAATATGTAAATTATTAATTCAACATTATTGCCCAATGAAATGGTTTGGTGAATTTGTTTCATTAGAAAGTAACTTTGTTTCAATAATTACTAGTGAATTAATTCAATTATCTGTAGCAACTAATTTCCTTTTACTAAGGGATTGACCACTTTTGCAATGATAAATTTGTCCAAATTCACTCAAAATCTAATGAAACATATAGTGAATTTGGATGTGTATTGGTGTAATGATAGGGTTTTAAAATTGATGGTGAAGTCTTCACATGGTTCATATGTGTAACTAGGATCACAAATACCCATAGATTATTCACCAAAAAAAAAGGTTTCCCCTTGGTAACCACCATCAACATGGTATGTTTTAAAGTACTATTTGTGCGAGACAATTTTTTAAAAATTCAACCCCATCTATAATCAAACTTAGAAATTAAATGTTGGATGCTAATAACTTTATGGTGCTAAGGACAATGTAGCAACCGACACAATATAGAAGTCATGGTGGCCATTGAAATATCCATTCAACCCACCCACTAGAGTCCATGGTTTAATTTCCAAAGAGGTTCACTGGTTCCAAACAAAGATTAAATAAAGATTAAAATTGGGCCAAAGGATGAGAGAGGGTTAGGATTAGAAGTGATGTTGGTCTCCCAACTCAATCCAAGCCCCCACAACCAAATAGATTTTCTCATAACACCCAAGTAAAAGAAAAAAATGACCAAGTCATGATCCATTCAAAGGTGGTGAAAGCCAATTGAGAGGCATAAACTCAAATCAAAGAAGCCCTATGAAGCACCCAATCCAAAATAACATTAGACTCCACGAAATCCAATCACCAAATAATAAAATTCCAAAATTTCTAAGATATTAGGTTCTAGGGAGATGTGGAGGAGCTCAAGATAACATCCAATACACAACAACAAACATAGCCTTCATTGATTAATGGAATTGTAAGGGAGGTAAGTCTCCAACCCATAAAGTTTAACTTCTAGCAAAAGTTAGACCTTGAAAGACCTTGATGAAAGAAGAAATTTCAACTTAAAATTGGAAGAAGAATTAATGAGAACAAGAATTAGGAAAGATGACCTAGTCATAATTTCCTTTACACAAAAAAAAATAGCCTACACAAAATTATACAAAATTATGATTTAATATGAATAAAGATTCATCTAATGAAATCATCCACACAATATCAATTATATAATGAAAATGTAATGGTTTGTTCCACCTATATGCCATGTACATGGCATGGATGATGTTGTCAAACTGTTGGATGGAATGTTTTAATGGTTAAGGACACAATTTTTAGTTGTCCTAAATTAAATGCAAGGTGATAAAAAGTTGCTACTCCCCCAAAAAAAGAACCTAGCATTTAGTAATCCTTCAATGACTAATGGGGATTTAGGAAAAACATTAAGGAAAAGCAACATGAAAGGACCTTTAAATTAGCTTTTCAACAATCAAATGTTGTGCCTTGAAAAGTTACACATTTAAACTTATAACATGTTTGAAAGTTTAATTTGGAAGAAGAAGTTCACCAACTTTGACTATATTTTCATGAACTAAAGTTGAAAGCAAATGTGATAATGCACCAAAAACACAAGCTCAAAAGGAGATAAGGCCATCAACTTGGGTAAATGTATTTGGAAATACACATGTAAAAGGACAACTAAAACATCCCTAATTTATTATAATCAACATAATGAATAAAGAATGGGATGTGGAGGAACATGTATTCTTCTTGACCACAAATGAGCTAATTTTGTGATGTATTATGAAGTTATCTTAAGTAACATGGCCAAATGGTTACAATTGAAAAGTTTATTAGGTGGTGAAGTAAGCATTTTAAATATTTACACATTTAATGAGTTTCACAAAAATACAAATTATAGGATCAATTGAGGGAAATACTATCTAGGGTATGCAAATAGATTGAAGGAAGAGACTTTAACATGGTGAAATCTCCATTAAACAAGTCTTCAAGTTGTGGTGATATATTTTTAAAAAGAGAAAAACTAGCTTGGGAGGCTTTGAAAACAATATTTAATATATAAAAAGTTTTCTCAATCTTCATGTGGTAATTTCACAATTGAAAGATAAGCTTGGATTATTGTCTAACTTGACTAAATAAAATATATTTAGTAACATAATAGGAGATGGAATAATGCTTAAGCCATTAAGGTATGTCATTCAAGGTGATGATGTAAGATTACCATCAAATAGTCTTGCTTAAAATATAACTCAATGATTCCTCCTTTAAAAAATCATTTTGGAAGGTGGGTATGTAATTTTTTGACCCAGTGAAATGATAAATGGTAAATATCTAACAAGGAGAAAAGAAGGAAAAAAATTATTTGCCAAAATGTGCAAAATGACCAAATTTTATATGACATTATAAAAGGAAGGTAGTTATATTTAAATATATTAAAAATTCAACTACATGAAAGTTGGAAGAAGTTCAAGTTGAATTGTTTTTTAAATGCATGATATCCACCCAGAACAAATCATTGGGGATTTGAAGGAATAAATGAAACTAATTGAAGATGTGAAAGTTAAAAGTGATGCACACCTATGTTCGTCATGAAGTATTCAGATTAACCCCCAAAGTGTAAATGGAATCAACTTTAGATTATGGATTTGCTTTGGATTCAATATATCCTCATTACAAAATGTGGGGGTAGTTCATTAGTCCCTATTCATTAGATTAGTGAATTCACTACTTCCCCACTAGTCCCCATTCACTACAACTAGTGAATTCACTTGCTGTACATGGACACCTTTTGTTGTATAGTCATTTGGTTTGGATTTGGGAAAAATCCATTATTAAAGGTAGAAATATCTAGACTAGTTAATACCATAGGCCTCCTAGTAATTAATGGTTACTAGTGATAGATTTATGGTCCCTTATTCAAGGGGTGAAACTAGTGGGATTAAATAGTTCATGTTAGTGAGTGGTTGGAGGTAATCTACCCAATTATCTAAGAGATTTCTAAAAAATGATTAGGACAAGGGCCCTATTTTCATAAGGTCAATGTGGGCCTTGTGTGGTCTTGTGGAGAAGGAGGATTAAATGAGGTTTTGGAACAATTATTGGACATTCAAAACTTGTGTTGTTGCAATGGAGGATTTTTTTGGGAGAAGTGTGTGTGTAGTGTACACTAAGGAGAAGAAAGTATTGAAGAAATGTGATTATGTCTTGTGTGTGATTTTTTAAAATGGCAACATGGTTAAAGAACTTATAGTTGTGTTGTGTGCATGCATCCTATTAGGAGGTGTAGAAAGTAGTTTAGTTTAAGAATATACAAAGGTGTTGTTACCTCCTACCATAGTATTTCTACATTTTTAAAAAAATAGAAAATAAAAGGTTATACCCAAGTGGTAGCCTTTGGAGTATCAATTTATTAACTACCACAAGAGGTGGTAGTTGGTATGGTATAGTAGAGAGAGAGAGAGAGAGGGCACTTGAAAATAGCAGTTTGCAAATGAAAATGTATTGTTGCAAGTGGTATGCAATGGCTCGGAGTGGATATAATGTGTTGTAGACGGTAGACAATAGTGGGGAGGCATTTTGAGGGGCTACAAGGAAAGGCATTAGAATGATTATAAGAATTGTTGAGGTGGGACAGTAGCTATAAGAGGTCTACAAACCCAGTAAGGTGACATCCATGGGGCATCAAAGGTATTATAAAATCTTGGAGGGTAATTACTTTCTAGTAATAATCATTTCGCATGTTGCCCTTCTATATTTTCCCTTCTTTGCACCTCCAAAATAAATTACAATTGGGATGGTAGGTTTGTTTTTATATAGTAGACCTTTTTTTTTCTTTTGGTTTTTGCATAATTTATTACTTTAGTAGTTGTAATAAAGTATGCTAATGAGGTTAGTTTCTTTTTGTTGAGTAATAAGGTGTTGACCTTGTTTCTTTGGTCTTATCTTTTGGAAGACGATAATGATCAGAGGCTACAATTTCATCCCCTAATAGACGCCACCTCTCCTTTCTAAAATATGTTTTATGATTGATAACGAAGGCTACATCAAAATGGTTAAATAACCTTTGATTCCCAAGTTATGAGTCTTGTAATTTTATGAATTCATAACTTTCTCATTTAAGCTCAAAACTTCTAGTTCATAATTTCAAATGAAAAAGGTGAGCTTGTTTTCGATGTCTACACTTTGAAAACTTGCTGATGATATAAATAATTCTTGATTTGGACAAAATTTATCACTTGCACTTTGTCTCAAAAATTCGGGACACTTGCAATTCCACAACTCTCAAAGTGATTTCATTTTGAAAATGCTTGGGATTCACTTTTTTTTTTGTTGCTGATGCAGATTTTTGTGGCCCTTCCAGTGCTGACCTGTTTGCTGAACTAGTTGCATTGTGTCCACCTAGTTGCCCATTTAGTTGACACTTGTCTTTTTTCTCCATTTTGTTAACAACATATAAAGGACCACATCTTGGTAAGTTCTAATATGATTGTTTTGTTGGCTTTGCCTACCAAGGCAAGGATATTGTGTTTAGATGCATTAAACAGTATAATAGCTTAGGGATTTTGGCCCCTCATTAATAGGTTTATTTTTATATGAGGATTTTTGAAAGATGATATTTTGGCTTGTGTTGAAACTTGAGATTAGTTATAGAGTTATAATATTTGAAGGATTTTGGCTTTTTTTAGAGGATTTTTTGAATACTATATTTTGGCATGGTGAAAATATTTGAGTTTCCGTTATTCTTCTTTCGGCGTAAGCTGCTTTTTAATGTAAATGGCAAGGCCACAGTGTGACGCACCCCTTGTTTTGTTTAGGGTGCTCACTTGGGATTACAAGCATTATGATGACAAACTTGTCCCACTCCCCTGCCAATTTACAGTGCTGTCCCAATCCAAATAAACCTTTCAGTTCATTTCTAGTCAAATGCACAAATCAATAATCAATTGAATTGAAATCGATATCTTTAAATTTGATCACTTTACAGAACATACCTTAGCACACCCATATCATCACATAGTAGGTACACTTTGTCACACTTACACTAATTCCCAACATTCAAGATAGATATACACAAAATCACATCCACACTAATTTCTCATAATTCAACTTAATGTACATGAAGTCACACCTATCATATGATCAATGTTCAAAAGAAGAATTTGATCTAAATCCCAATGTTCAACATAAAGTACTTATACTCACAAAGTAACATATACACACACACACACGTGCACGCACGCACAAATTGTCAATATTCACCATAATATAGACAAGGGTTTAGGGTTTAGGGTTTAACAAGGGTTTATGCAATGTCACATACACACAAATTCCCAACATTCAACTTAATATGTATGCACAAGGTGACACCCACACTAATTCCCAATTATTTAAAACCTAGAAATGGGTAGAGTGATCTACCACACCAATTCTTACTTTACTAGATGTTTGACAACCACTGGATATCAATTTCCAATTTTGATAACCACTCAAATGCTAGTTATACATTGGGAAACTCAGTGATGGGAAAATGGTTTTAGAACGGCGGTTGGTTATGTGTCTTTTTAAAGAGACATCGGATATCACTTTCCATTTCTAATAACCGCTCAAAACTGGTTTGGCTCAGTGTTGGGCAGGTACCCGAAAGAGTCACATTATGGTGTGACTGAAAGAGCTAGGGGGTGTTAGGGTTTAGGGTTCATTGGTCACCTGTAACAAACAACAATTGGCCACTGTCTCATCTTATGAGGTCTTTGCTTGTCAGGGTTATATAGGTGAGGAGCATTCTTTTTTTTTCTTTTTTTTGATGTTAAAATTTGGACGAATTTTTTTTTTTAAATTTAGAAAAATTAGTCCAAATTACAGTACCCAGAAAAAAATTCCAAAATTTCCCCTTAATTTCTTTGTCGAAAAAAAAGGCGAAATTTCGCAAGGAAAGAAAAAAAAACACTGGCGAGGAGGGAAAACAATTAGGCTACTGCAAGTGCTGGAGATGCTGTTAGAAAGAGTCTGGTTCACGCTAGCCAAATAAGCAGTGCGGTGGAAGGCGGAGTTGATTACAGGCGTAAAAACGGGGAAGGGTGGTGGGGGCGGGGGGGGCAAGTGCTTGCACCTCGTTGAGACAGGCGTCAGCCATTTGTGCGCGTCTTTTCAAATTTCCTTGAGTAAACGTAGTCGAGAGAGAGAGAGAAAGAGAGAATGTGGCTTCCAACAACGCTTCTGCCTCCGACGGCTGCTCACACCGGCCACCTGCGGTTGCTGGGTCCACCCAGGGGCGGAAAACAAACAACGCTTGGAACTAAAATTGTAATGCTCTTGCTATCATCAACACGTAGCTCATGATCTTCTTAGCAGCAGCAGAATCGACGCAATAGCCAGTCACTGAGCTGTGAATTCATGCCACCTTTCACAAACCCCCCCCCCCCCCCCCACCCCCCTGGTTTTTTTTTAAGGTTTTCCTCTCTCATACATGGATCTACTTCACGCGTAATTTTGTTCTTCTTAAGAACCGGAAGAGTAGGTGTAGTTCAGTAACGTGATTGTAACATGAGATTGTAGTTAGTGTTATACAACATTGCGAGGATTTCCCTGGAGTTTTTATAGTTTAAAGAATTTGTATTCCATTGCATATCCCTTTTGAGTGGAAGGAGGAGCAGACAGGAAGAGGAGGAGGAGCAAGCAAGCAAGCAAACAAGCAAGCACTATGAGGAACAATTCACAGCAACCGCCTTCTGGGTATGCGGGGCAGCAGGCAGCTCCCCAGACAACTGGTTACTCTGGTGGGCCGCAAACTTCAAGTCCTTATGTGCAGACAACACCGATTCCAGCTTCTGGTGGTACTGGCACAGGTATGAATTTCTTCGTTTCCTGCAAGCAAGCAAACTGGGTTTTTTGCGAGTTTTAAGAGCTCTTGTAGATGATGCACACACAGTCCATGATGACCAACTCCTGAAGTGAGTTGGGCACAAGACTTTGAGCAGTCTGCAGCTTGCAATTGGGTACGTCGTGTATGGCTGGAGTCTGGATGTCTGGACAACCCAGGAGCAAGAAGTTTGATCCACTTTCCCCAAACTCAAAAGAATCGTTTGTTTTAAAGTCTCTGTTTTTCCGGCAGCAGCAGCAGCTGGTGACTTTTGTGTGTGTGTGCATGTTTGTTGTCGGTATGCAGGTGGCCGCAGCATGGATTTCTTGAACAAGATAGGACAGCAAGCAGAGGGTTTAGCTGGGAATGTTTGGAATCATTGTAAGTCTGTTTATCAAGAATATTCTTGACACATCTTATATGCAGTTTCCTCCTTTTACTACGTTGTCTCGTCTTACTTTCAACTTCAAGCTTGTACAAGTGTGCAATTGAGATTCATACAGTTGTCAACTTCTTCATGTTGTGTCATATATGCAGATCTACACCATGAAAATGATGTGGAGAGAGAGAGAAGAGAGAGAGAGAGAGAGAGAGATCTGCTCAGACATAATTTTTTCTACATTGAATTTACTTCTAAGTTCCTCATTGGAGAATTATTCATTGAGGAGTGTTGATGATAATTCTAGTGTTGTGTTTTGGATGGCTTGGGGGTGTGCAGTGAAAGTCGGCAACTCAATGTCAGATTCAGCTTGGGGGAAGATGAGCCATGGCAGCAATTTACTGACAGCACGCGGTTTTGAAGGTCTGTACAAGCAGCATTTTGGATTAGCACCAAATGAGCAGCTTCTCAAAACCTACGCCTGCTACTTATCTGCTTCAACAGGTCCTATTCCTGGCACACTGTATGTTACCAATCAGAAATTTGCCTTCTGCAGTGACCGGCCTATTTCATATGCACCCACTCCTGGTCAACAGGCATCTAGCCATTACAAGGTACATGGTGGCTGCTTACCTTCTGGTTTGTTTACATTGTGCTTGCAATCATGTGAGATGACAGTTGTTGGCAGCAGAGCATTTTTGATGGTCAGTGCAGATCATAGCTTTTGCCTGAAAGAATAAGAGGTTAGGTCTGCAGTTTGCACCCTGTACGAATGTTCAAAGATGACTCTTTTAGTTCCAATAGAAGAGGTTTTGTGAGGCTTGTGACCTGAAGAAATCTGAGGGTTTGTGAGAGTTGTGGCATGAAGAAATTTGAGGTTTTGTGAGGCTTGTGGCCTGAAGAAATCAGAGTGTACTTGGAAGTGATTCTAGCACATCATATTGGACTGCACTCTGGAGCTGTCATTAGAACAGTTTACCGTGACATGCTAATTACAGCTTTCAATGATGAGTGGTGCGTACATAAACTTGCTACTACTAGTGTGGGTGTCAAGCTGTGGTGTCCTGATTAGCTATTGTGTAATTTATGGGGTTATGTTGCAGGTGGTTTTACCATTGGAGAAGGTGCAAGAGGTGAGTCCCTCAGAGAATCAGAATAAACCACACGAGAAGTACATCCTTGTATTGATGGTTGATGGGCATGAGTTTTGGTTCATGGGATTTATGAACTATGACAAAGGATTGAAGAATATGAGGGAGGCCTTAAGCACCAGAGGGGGTGGTCAAAGGACTTCTGCAGCTCCTCAAAGTGCAGGTGGCTTCTACTCTCCAGGTAGTGGGCAGCAGCAGATGAATCCAAATGCTCAGCAAGGCTCTGGAGCATCATACCCAAATGTATACTCAAATCAAGCTTCGGGACAGAACCAAGGATGGCAACCTCCTAATGTTCCCAGTCAAGGAGCAAATCAAATGCCTGGTGGACAAAACCAAATGCCACCAGCGCAATCTCGTGTTGGAAATCAGTACACATGAGAATCCAACAAGTTAAGCATGAATGATTGAGCTCCAAGAGCTTAAATTTGTAAAATCCTTGAGGATTTTGTTCTGTACAGTAGTTTGAGCATTTTGGATGCTGAATTTCAATATGGATATTTAATAGGACAATAACACAGGTTTGGTTTAGTGCCTTTTATCATTGTAAATTGATCTCGCATTCAGAGGGCATGCATGGGAGTGGAATGACTAGATACCCACTCCATACTTACGAATGGCAATTCCGTAAAAACCTATGACAACTGAGTTCAGGAAAAACCTACTATGTTAATTGTGTTGTAGGTTTTTTTTTTTTTATAGTCATGCAATGTAATTCTTTTGGAGTTACTGTTATTGTTAACCCCTATTTCTGCTGTGTATTTTGTATTGAGGTTTAAGTTTCTGAGTAGATTGTCTAATTTATTATATAATCCCTCTTTGTACATCAAAGAGGAAATTCTGTTTTCCAAACTAGGTTGTAGTATCAGGTCACCCAAGCATTGCCTCATTTGCATATATTTCAAGTGCAGAATGGTTCCACATATTTTCTCGAGCAAATCACAACTCTGAAAGTTAGATTCAGACTTCCATCTAAAGTATGCTTTTGAGTACGAAAGATAATTGTCAGACACAACAGAAATCGCCTTTTTTCCCCCTTCATAGTTTGTTCAAGAATATATATAAGCATGAAATCAATAAACTTGGTAGGTGCTCATGCTTTGCATCTAAGAATATGTCAGGTTTTCACTACTAACATGTTCTTGTGAACAGACCTTTAGAGTTCAGGTGTAATTTAAAAGTTCATTGGTTGACTACAGTCCTCATTAGACTACATAACTGGCAGGTTGCTGCTGGTCATGACAAATGAACACCAAGAGTATTCTGGTAGCCAGCATGCTCAAGCTGGCCATTGGACATAATCAATTGTAGAGTTTACGGGTATAAGGAACACATAAGAGGGCGAGTAATGAGATTCAGCCAACCAATGACCAGGAATGAGAAAAAATGCATTAGGGTATGAAAATGAGAGAAGATAGCAAGATATGTGATATAATTGGGTGCCACATTAATGAGACACTCCCTACAATTAATTATGTTCACATATGTGAGTCATCTAATACTTGTTCGAATGTGTCCATCTCTTGGAGTTTGCTGATGGAATTGTTGTGCTCATTGCTGGGTGGGGTATAGATTGTGTGTGATATGGGTGAAGAATATTGAATAGGTAGTGAAAAGCTTAATGATTCATTACCCATGGTCATTAATTAACCGGGGAATAGATATTTCCATTGAAGCCAGGGGTAGGTGATCAACCCTTGGTTATGAGAATATTCTCATGGCTAAGGGTGAGGGATTCCACCATGGAGAAGAAAGTACTGCTTGGCAATGGGAATAGATTCTCCTTGTTAGAGCAACTCCACCTATACTCACTATTTGAGCCTACAACAATATTTTCTCACGTCCAAGATGACTTATTATATCCTAGGCTTCACTCATAAGCAGCAGACTATTAAAAAAGAAAGAGACTACTAATAACAAACCACCTAGATCAATCATTCTATTTTATGAAGCAAGAGTAATTGCCAGATTATGAAATATGCCTTTGCAGGCCCAGCATCTTGTGCACAAATACTAACTCAAAGTCATTTCACTGCCCAAAACCAGCATAAGCTTTTCTTGTTCTTAATCCAAAACAGACTGTGCAATTTGCCAGTGGGGATGCTCTAAGGGGCCATGGTCAAAACACTCATTTGAGTATTCTGTGATTTAAATTAATACGAAATTATTCTAGGTTGCACAATAATACAAATACTTCATAAGTTCTACTTGGTCACATCTGCCTTTGGGTTTTGCTAGTTGTTCCTTTTTTTTCTCTTATTTTATAATTTCTTCTGTGATCAATCAGCCCACCAAACTTTCCACAAATGATGAGAAAATCATTCATGTAAAAAAATCATTGCAGCAACTAAGGAGGATTTGTAAGAAAACCCAGGATGCAACCAGGTAGGAAATGTACCAGTTATTGAAAACAGGAATAGTCCTGCAAATGTGACTCAAAATGTGTACCTCAACATGATAAACGTATCTGAACCTCTATGCAAACTTTGTAAAACTGTGCTCATGCAGAGAGTGCCACGGTAGGCATTACAGAACTACAGTCCCTAGAAAACATAGTCACGAACTACCTATTTGGATATATACTTGCATTGAACCCCCAAAAGACCTTATGTCACCATCTACACATCAAAACCCATCCTCGAAACCATGCCAGACTTGATAGTGGAGAAGAGCTTTCTCATTGGAAGGGAAATACTTGCAGAAGCCCCCATTGACTGGAGCTTGAAAAATTACAGGCGAATGACAATGCCTGCTACGTCATCAGTTACACCCTGTTCTTGTGCAACTTTCACCAATTTCTTTGTGATTTCGTCTAAGGGGGTGGTTTCTCTGTGACCATCCAAATTATGTAAGTATCAAGTTCACTACCCTCTGAGTATACCCTCACTAAATTCCATTTGACACCCTCCACAACTGATGTATACATTCACGCATGCATAATCCATGTTTTTACAAGACGTGCAATAGCATCATCCTGACAAATAAATTGCAGAGAAGTGATCTACAAAGGCCATTTGAACAGTACTGTGATAATGGGTGCAGCCATAACCTTATGAGAGTCACTCACAAAGTGTCAGACCATCACCTTCATCACAATGGGTGCAGTCATAAGCTTCTGAGAGTTGCTCACAAAGCATCAGACCATCACATGCTTTGTCCTGAATAGCAATCAGATTGACAACTACACTTACAATCCTTCTTGTTTCCTGAAAGGAGAATAGAACACAAGTTCCCTGAAGAAACTTAAAGGTCAAGTCAAACTCACCCTGCTGCAAGGCAAATGTCCACAACTTGTTGATTTCCCAGTTCCCAGAGTCCATCAGTTCCCAAAATTATCAATTGATCCTCTGCATCAGAAGATAGATAAAATATGTAATTATGTGGTATTATTCAAAAACGCTGTCTTTTTTACTGTTAAGATCTGCTTCACATATGTGGGACTAATCCAAACGAGGTCCATGGGAAATTAGGATATGACATCATTACCAGGAGTGAGTGTCTCCACTGTCACATGTGGTTCAGCAGTAAGCCCAAATCCTCCACGAGCACCATCCACTTTGTTATCTGACCAGCTACAACCAACAAAACAGTTTTCACATCATCAGGTGTGTGTGTGCATGTGTGTGTGTGTGTGTTGCTTGTAAGAGCATCTCCAGCAGTGGTGCTCAGTATGTGACCCTGCAAAATTATTTCTTACATCCAAGTTTTAATTATTTACTTTTTTCCAACCCCACCCATAAAACTAAAACTGAGACTACTAATAGCAACTCACCTGGACCAATCAAACTATCTAACCAATCAGAAACAAGGAGCAGTCAATAAATTTGATTTGACTGTATTTATCAGACTCTTCCAAGGTGCAGGAAGATGTGCATTTTTCCAGGGTTGCAACAATCTTCCAGTGGATCAACTGGATATGACTGTTGCACCTCATCCAAGATTTCCAGTGCTGAGCCACATATCTGAGCACCGGTGGAGAAGCTCTAAGTTGATGCTGTTGTAATCTGCTAGGCAAGAAAAAAGATGAGCTATTCAGGCTTCTTGCACAGCAGGAGTTACTCTTTAAGGTAGACATCCCCAAATGCACGCGATAGTGCCAGTAGACCACCTACTCGCCATGTACCTTCCACATTCACTACCTGGCACAGATCACAGTCAGCAGATGTGACAAAAATCATGTCTGAGAATAATTGGAGAGGTAGACTTGGAACAGAAATCTTGCAATTTTTTCAGGCAAAAACATATGGAGGAGACAAATAACCAATAGATGCAGTAGCAGTGTGCAAGACAAGCAACATCAACAAGAAAGTTTTAACCCAGAGCAACTGAATGAGACCAACTTACAAGTGGCTTCTTGGGTGTGGGATTCTTGGCCTCAATCCTCTTTCTCTCTGCTTCAACATCTGGCTGCAATTTTTTATCAGGCAGCCTCCGTAAACTATTATAGGGAAGAGAAAATATCCAAAGGCATGCAAAAAAGTCTTGTGCATGTGGGATCAATCCCAAAGTTTGTTGAGGTGGGGAAAAAACAAAGCTTCTCTCTAACCTTGTGATCAACAGTCAGTTGAACTGCCTGACCCCCACGGCAGAGAACAACTCGAGCATCTCCTACATTTGCAGCCACCAACACCTGTTTCTCACCTGATACGAACCAGGGTCAAGATGGGGGGTGCATATCCACATAATAAAGCCACTACTACCATGACTAAGCAGCAATATACTAATTATCTTTCTCAGCAATTATTGCATTGTACATGCCTTGGAGATGGTGAGGGGTGTAGCTCTAGCTGCCTGCAAGAGTTGCATGAACACAGACAAAACATGAATATAGCTAACCTTGTCGGGGCAAGAGAACCACTGTAGCAGCAGTTGCTCCACACTTTGATCCTCCCAATCCACGCTCCCTCATTGCTCCAAACAGACCCTTTGGTTGTGCCTGTCATCCAAATAACCTTGATCTCTCAACACCTTTGCTCTCTCCATAGCCACTTCACTAGACTCTATTTTGCCTTTGGTTGTTTTTGTATTCATTTGCGCAACACATCCAAACCCTAATGCATAAAAAAGTTAAAAAAAGAAGGCAGTCAATACTGCCCCCACTTTCAAGAACATTGCAACTAACAAGAAAGAGCTGCTCCTTACAAGTGATAGCTGATCAAGTTCAAGATAAGCAGCTGTTGTGGCTTTCACAAGATCTGGACCTACATACCCAATCCATCAGGGCACCATTTCACAACAAAAATCAGTAGAGAAAGGAGATGTGTTGTCAGTCAAATCAGCAACCTTCAATAGCACAAATGTGTACCCCTCTCAAATTCATATATAAAATGACAGCCTACTTGACTTCTCTACATTACCTGCCAGCTTCTTCTTGTACACAGGCCACATGTTTGTCTTCAGCATCCTGAATCCAAAAGCGACATATGTGTACAAATGCATCAATGACTCCTTGTTTTGCTAATGATTGTCTACCCCCAAGTGTCAGGAAAAACAGAAACACATTGAATCTCGTGTCATTTCCTTTGATCTGAAGCATACATCTGTAGAAGAACCTCAATTGACAGCCCATGGAGAATCCAATACATGAAATACACATTCGACCCAAAAGAGATGTAAATTTGAATGCAACTTGTTGAAGAAGAAAAAGCTTAAATACACAGAGCATGAGAGTGAAGATGATGATCAAGTATTACTCTGCGACCGCATTGCCACCATGACCATCATAAACCCCAAAAAAGGCAGGATCCACTCCTTTTGGATCAACTGCAATACTGTACGTATCCTCCATCAATCTTCTCCCTGTCCCCTGAGTTGCTATCGCACCATAGCTAGACAAACACAAAGCAATGAAAACCCATCACCAAGAAGGCAGTGATCCCATGTTGTGATCCCATGTGCAGTTTCAACAGCCAAAAGCTGCAGGCCAAAGAGCATTGAGGTAGCAATGCAGTACCTCAAGGAAATGCACATATATATACATGGATGAAAATGAACAAAGAAAGGAAAGGTGGAGAAAAAACCCACTCACCGCTCCTTCAAAAGAAGGGCACAATATGGTGAATACCTATTTGACTGCACTCTCACATTGAGCTCAGGACCTCTCACTGCAGTTCCCAAACATCCTCTGCATTACAAGGACTTAGTCCCAAAAAAAGCCTTGCTGCAATAGGTATCAGCTGAGCATGGGAAATGTCCGCAGCTCAACAACACCATCTAAATGCCACAAATTTTTCAAACAAAATTATATTGCCTGCAATTCTTACCCCTGGCACTCAGAGATTCAAAAGTCTGACCACATACATATATCAGTCTCAAATTCTCAGCAGTCTTTCAATCATGGCTGTCTGTGAATCAACTTTGAGCTCTATACCCTACTTCCTCCTTTGCAAAGAATGCAACAGCTTCCTAACATCCATAACACCAGAACATGAAATGGGTGCCTCAGAAAAGGATGGGTATGGATTCTTGCCTAACAGGTGAGCTGGGATACTAACTCCAACAAGCTTTGAGCTGGTCAGAAAGCTAGTGGAGCAGCAACAGCCATGATGCTTGAAGCTGGAGGAGGTAATAATGCTTGTACCCTGACCCATTTTCCCCAAATTGCCAACTCTTCCAAAACAATAATTAGACTCCCAAAAAACAACAAAAACAACACAAATTCAGCAAAACCCATCTCCCAAATTTTTCCCTAGAATTCATCATTCCTGCAAAAACCCATCATGGATCATGAAGAGGAAAAACCAACTCACAGAAGAGGGGGTATTGATATGGAGGGAAGAAGGCATGGCCATGGCAGCAGTTCTGGCCATTATTGGAAGAGGAGGTCTGCTCTTCGTTTTCAGAGAAGAGAGTCTCTCGTTTGCTTTTTTTTTTTGGCCAAAACTTTGTTGTTCTTAAGTCCACAAAACAAACAATGGAGAATAATAATAATAACCAAAACCAGATGGCCTACAGCCTCTTAAAGGCCATCACGGATGCCTTTTGTGGATCAGGCATTCGTGAAGACAAGGAGGGTTGGTTCCATTCCATCGCTGGTCCATGATCATCGCAGTAGCCCCAGCAAAAAGCAGCTGCGATGTCCGGTAGGCTCCACGCTCATGAGGAGGATCTCCCTCTCTCTGGAAGCACCACGCAGATCAGCTTCTGTTTTTTTTTGGGCTAAATTATTTTCAAAATGGCTAAAAATTTGTGTTATGTTTTTTTTCTAGTAGCCAGATTTCGAATTTTTTTGGGTGAAACAATCGCCATATTTCTCTATTGGGGTCTAGCATGTAGCCAAATATGTGAAGGCTTCTTAAGAGTTTTTACTTTCATACCCGGGTCTATAGCCAAATATGTGGAGGATTCTTAAGAGTTTTTACTTTCATACCCGGGTCTATAGCCAAATATGTGGAGGATTCTTAAGAGTTTTTACTTTCATACCCAGGTCTATAGCCAAATATGTGGAGGAGGATTCTTAAGAGTTTTTACTTTCATACCAGGTCTATAGCCAAATATGTGAAGGATTCTTAAGAGCTTTTACTTTCATACTGGGTCTATAGCCAAATATGTGAAGGATTCTTAAGAGGTTTTAGTTTCATACCCTGATCTATAACCAAATTTGGCTAAATCCTCTTGTGGATGAATCGCCAGTTTTGCTACTTCACAAAATTGAAAAAAAGAATCCCATCCCAGACCTATCTACCTATCTACCTTCCTTCCTACCTACCTACCTTCCTACCTATGTGCAAACCTGCAGAAAATTTCTTAGCATATTCAGAGGCCATATTCTAAGCCGTAATGTCTAGTTGCTAATGGGACAGGGTTCTTTCCTCCTTTGGTCCGGGTTCTTCCATTCCATGGCAGAATCTTCCGTGGTAAGTAGGTAAGGCCCACGGATGAACTTACCAGAATAAGTTGTGGCCTGCCCGAAGTCACAGCCAAGGGCAGTGTCGAATTCTCATAATGCCAGCATCCAAGGGCCATTATTGTGCGTAATGACCTGTCACATCTGTGAAGAAAAAAAGAAACGGGCCAATAGGAAATTTGCAAGAGCCTGCCCAGAAACATAAGATGCCCTCCAGTGTCAAGAGGGAATCTTAATGATCTACGGTGTCCTCTCAATGCATTGGGAAATCTCTAACAAGCCGTAGCGTATTCTGAGTGGAATCTTCTGGCGGCTCTTCCATTCCATGGCAGAATCTTCTGTATTTTGAGTGGGTTCGGTTCTTCTGCATTTTCTTCTGCATAATATTCATGTGGGGGTAGTTCGCTCGGATGAGGCCATTACCCTACACATACCCACCCTAGGGGGTAGGGGATACATGGAAGGGGGGGACGGTTCCACCCTCCCAAGGTCTACTAGAAAAAAAAAGGGTGTGTAATGGGTAAAAATCAGGGTAGGTCACTAATGAACAAAGTAGGTAGCAGAATCAGCCACAACTAATGATTCTGCATTCTCGTAGGTCACCTACTGAAAAAAAGAAGGTAGGCATGGATTGGCTTAAAAGTAGGAGGTAGGTGGCTAATAAAATTGGTAGTTAGGTGGCAGAATTTGCTTGTAGCTGCTGATTCTGCATTTTGGAAGGTCACCGCAAAACGAAGGTATATATTGGCTTAAAAGTACATAGCTAACTAATTCATAAAAGTCGGAGACAGAATCAGCTGCAGATGCTGATTCTGGCTATCAGGGGATAGTTTCCAAGTGTCCTTGCAACCGTGATTGGAACCTAACCAGAGAAATCGCCCTATTTTTTAAAAATTGAATTAGAACCTGAACCGGGGGTGCTGCCCCATTTTGAAAAGGTTCAGGTTCTTAGGTACATAACCTTAATTTTTTTATTGAAAAAAAAGTATGAATTTGACCATACATTTTAAACAAGTTATTGGATTTGATTGATTGTATATAATTAATATTAACATAATCTTTATTTTGGAGTGTGTGCACTAGTTGAACAAACTAACTATACCTTTTTTTTTTCTTTTGGGAGGGGGGGGTTAATTGTGTGTAATGAAGATGAAAGTGTTTGTTGTCTTAAATCAAACCAATTTTTTTTTATTTAATGAAAATGACTGAAATTGAAAATTTCAGAAATCCAATGAATCAGTTTCAAAATTGGATCAGAAGTCCCATTAAAAAAAAAAATTAAGCTAAAATCGAGATCAAAGGGTTCCTTTTGAAATCAAGAACAAGACAACAATGGTTCTAACTTCAAACTAAAATAGTAAAATAACATTTTGAAAAATTATCATCATGTCAAGTATATTGTGATGTGTTTTTAAACCTTATATGCATCAATGTCTTACATTTTAGGAAATGCTTCTTGAGTATTTTGATAATTTACTGATTTTTTAATAATTATGGCACCCTCATTTTTTCAAATAATCCAAATGAACATGAACATCCTATATGATGTGGTTTAAGAAGTTAATAAGAAGTATACTTGACACAAAATCAAAATTATTTGAATTTCAAAAGTTAGAAAACATTATTCAATTTTTTCAATGATGACATTTGTATGGACCAACATTATAAATTTCAAATCATTGTAAATTGACTTATCTTGTTTTTTATTTTGTGGCATTCAAAGTTTTATAAGGTTTATTAATTTATTTGGCCATTTTCATCAAACAGTGTTTGAAGACTTTAGCCTTTTTATTTTTTCAAAATTGAAAGCCAATCCTTTTCAAGGTTAGCTTGAAAATGATAACATCTACTAATAGGTGTTGACCAAACAATTGTTAAATATTTAAACCATATAAATTTTTAATATTTCATACACATGTTTTATTATCATTGAGTTCAACAAGTGCACATTTTTTATAAAAAAATTGTTCTACTACACATGAATAAAAAAACATCAAGGAAAATCAAATGCATTTTCCCATTGTGCATATTTCATGTTTAACAAAATGAAAATGAAGTTTACAATCCACAACATGATGTCATTCACAAGATTCAACAATTTATTTTATTAATTTTCAAAGGTCATTTATGAATGGGGTTAGTGGCATTGGTAGTGACATAATTAGGAAGTGATGTTCAAATTACATCATTTCCATTTAATAAGTATTCTATGTGACAAGCCTACATGGCATATTATTAACATGGCTATTAACAAATAGTAAATTATCAATAGTCCAATATCACAAATGTTTAAATTTTCAAATTTTGAAAATTTGTGTGTTTATCATTAATGGCAACTTACCACCATGATCCTTAGGTTGGTAAGATATGATGAAAATTTGGCACCAAAACACCTTCCCGTGTCACAGTAATGTGAAGTTATTTGTGTGTAATAATAGTAAAAATGTTGCTGCAATAGAAGAACACAAAACATTTCATGTTTAATGCAGAAAATCATGAAGTTATTTCACATGTTGTAGCAACAAAAAACATTTTCAAACAACAATGTATCCCCACACTCATTTGTTTATTTATATTGGGATGAAGAGAAATGACCTTGTTCATCATAAGTACTAACAAATCACAATGTGTGTTTTTCTTTTGTTTTTTTTCTTGTTAGAAATGTCATCAACTAATGGGTCCAAATTTTAGGATGGACAAAAAGATGATTACTAGATTCCTAGCATTGCATTTACAAATTATCACCAAGATATAATTACTATGACAAGTAATCAAAGTTGAACCAACACAAATGTTGTAGCTTTTTTATAAATATGGGGTTTTTAAATCCTACACAACTTAAGTATAAAAATTGTGCATGCCATGATAATTTCTTTGAGCTCCCAAGTAGTGTAGTTTATTTGGCCAATGCTAGTGGGCATGTAGTTTCCATTGGTTAAACTTTTAACAAATGATTAAGTTTAAGAACTTGGAATTGATAATAGGTGTAGTCAAGCTTGATTGAATGAATGTAAAAGGCATAGATGTTAACAACATGAAACAACACCTTTGATGAACAAAGGTCAAAGACAATGGAAGTTAAAACTTAAAACAAAAGGATAGTTGCTACTATTGAATGGAAAAAAGGTATTTATTTAACAATGGCCATGTAAAGCTACTTTAGTATGGTTATTAGAATGATAATATTCTAATAATGATAACTAATAGCATCTCCACTGGGGTACATTAAATGCCCCGACAATGGTAAAAAACAAATGACAACTAAAAAAACATTCAAAATCACACCCCACCATTGCATTTGCAAAGTAAAAACCATCATGGTTTTGGTAAAAATCACTCATTTCACCTCCATATCTATAGTCGATTTTGGGGTCCTACTACTCTAACTTGTTGATGTCATCATGTGCAAAATGACATCAACGAACCTCGTTGAAGCATTTGGAGTTGTTAGCAATGTTCTGCAATTGCAATTGAAAACAAAAAAAGAAAAAAAAAATGTTGTTGATGAAGAAGGACAACTTTGTTGTTTGTTTTTCATGTCTCGTAAGATCTAGTGATCAGGAATGGGCAAAGTTTGTAATGTTTTAGGATAAGGTGCAAAATCATTTCAACAAATTGCATCCTACTATTTGCGCTCCAAGATTTGCAAGGTCATTAGAAACAAAATGGGGCATCATGAAACATGATGTTGCCAAGTTCATTGGAAATTACACTGTTGTGCTTGTGCTTTGTGAATTAAGGACAAATTTTGAAGATACGTTTCACAAAGCTTTAGACTTGTACAAAACAAAACATCCAAAACATCAAGCTTTCACATACCTTCATGTTTGGTATGTGTTGAAAAACATACTTCAATGGGTGGACATGCGAGAAGAAGTGAAGAAGATTCCATCACCAATGAAAAGAAAGACTAGTTTAGGTGACTACAACAACATAGATAACAATGGTGTGAAGGTGCTTAATGTTGTTGGCATCGCCTTTGATGTGCCTCCAGTATCAAAATGACCTCCTAGTTGCAAAAGAGCAAAAAAAGACCAGAAGGCATCCAAAGTTGCTGAGAATAATAGCATCAACACAGAAGCGTGTGCCATTGCAAATATGGCAATTACCACTTTGGAACGAACTGCCATCATATGAGACCAAAGCATGGTGGTCCTATTCTCCATGCCCAATGATCAACTACAGTCAAAGGAGGTGTGCAAGTATTTTCATTTTTGAAAATAGGAGGAATTGGACTTGTTACGAGTTCACCTCAAACTCAAGTACAACAACAGACATATTTCCCAACCAACACAAACAAATGAAGTAACATAAGGTCCCACGCTTGCTGCAAATGAACCATTAATCATAAAGCCAAGGCAAAAATGTGATGAAGAAAATTGCATCGATTTGGCAAGCAAGATTACATAACAAAATTTTGGAAAAAAAAAACACAATGTTGAATGTATATGCAAAATTTGTGTGAATTAATAAAAAGATCAAAGATGGTGGTTCAATCCTTTCAATGTCCAGAGGTGATCAATTAGATCATTTTTCAAGTTGTAGTGTGCTTGTTGGTTCTTAATCTCATTTGTGCCTTCAACATATTTTGCAAAGGTTAATCCTCTCCTCATTTGAATGTTATTAGGTAGTTCAACTATTGATTCCAAAACCAAGTCTTCCTCATCCTTGATTACCATGTTGCGCGATATGATGCATGTCATTAACACATCTGCAATCACATTGCGATCCCACAATCAACAAGGGCTCACCACAATCTACCACTTTGCTTGTAAAACACCAAAGTAACATTTTACATTTTTGCAAGTTGCATCTCGAAGTTGGGCAAAATGTTTGCATTTTTATCCTTGTGGCTCATAGATCGTAGATACAAAACAAAACCATTGAGGGTAGATTTCGTCAACTAACAAGTAGTAATGAAAATGTTTATTTCCATTCACCTCAAATTGAAGTTCGCACCTGCACCCCCCAAAAAATCCCAAATCAAAGGACTCATATTTAAAATGTTCAAATCATTATTACTTCTAGAAAATCCAAAGTATGCATGCGAGATCCACAACCTTTGATCGGCTATGGTCTCCAAGATGATTGATTTGTTCCCATCTTTGTCTATGAATGAATTTTGCCAAACAACTGGATAATTTTTCCAATGATAATGCATACAGTCTAATGAAACAAACATGCCTAGTAACCAACCTCTCTCTACATTCATTCACAATTGTTTTTCCAATTTTACTTGTGTGGGTTTCCAAAGAAATTATGATTCGAAGACTTCCCTAATTGATCTCACAAAATGCCACAAACATTCGAATGTTGTGCTTTTTCCAATTCTACAATATTCATCATAGGCATCAATAGCTTGGCCATGTGCAAGCATGCACATTGCACGTGTGCATTTTTGGATGGAGCTCAATCCGACAACACACATGTCGTGACGTACGGTGTCGTAAGGATGTAAATACGTAGTAAATTTTACTAAACAAAATGACTAAAGCTAGTCAAAGGTATAAACTAATCGACTAAAAAGAGATGCATGCACACACATATATATACAATGCACAAGGGAGGCTGAGATGAAATTCTCATGTATTGAATTGCAAAGAAAGAAGAAAATGAAATGTATGTAGACGGTGGTCGTGCAATGGCCGCCATGAGCATCTAGAAATCCTAGCTTATTATGGAAGAAACTCTCCTAACAAAGGAATTCTAGAAAAACTAAAGGGAGAAAGAAAGGGCTGGGCCTTTTATACCGCCGCCAACAAACTGAAACCTTAAGTACCTAATAACGTACAGTCGCCTAAGACTGTACATTAACCCTAAAAGCGCACATGGGCATGCTTGTAACTGGCCATCATGTATGAGGCCATGTACAGGCATGACAGTCGTCGTGACGTGTAGTGTTGTGACGTATGATGTTGTAAGGATGTAAATACATAGTAAATTCTATTAAACAAAAAGATTAAAGCTAGTCAAAGGTATAAATTAATCAACTAAAAAGAGATGCATGCACACACACATATATACAATGCACAAGGGAGGTTGAGATGAAATTCTCATGTATCCCCCCCCAGGACCTGAACCGGGAAAAGCGTGGCATGGTCTAAGTAGGAATCAAGGTGCTATAGGAGAACATGATGAATAATACCAATTGTCGGCGAAAACTTGAGTGAACTCCGACTTGAGGCAAAAGAGATGGTATCCACCATTATAGTTATCGCAAAACAACATTTGATTAACATCGTCTATCCTCTGACATACCTGACATGGATAATCAAGTGGAGGAATCCAAGTCGATGTGATGATGGTAGGATCCAAGTTTGGCAGGGCGTAAGGCGCACAATTTTTGGAGTGATCCCGAATTGTGTGTCCATTAGCTCCTTGCAACTCTAACACACCTGAAGGCCTAATTGCCTTAATCTTCAAGATAGTGCGATCGGAATAAGTGTCTAGAGTATCATTGGGTTGCCGCTGGAGATACACAAAATCACCAACATCAAATTTTCTCACCTTAGGTTTGTAACTACCACCTCGTGTGTGTGAATATCGTAAAGTGTCTCGATGTTGTGCAATGGATAGGTTCTCCATGGCCATGGGCATAACCCTCCTGAATAGAACGGCCCTTTCTGCAATGACCTTAGCCCAAGTGGTTGGGGAGTCCAAGTCCACAACCTGGTCCATTTGAGCAGCAATGGAAGAGGGTGCAATGGGACGTCTCCCAAAAAATAAAAAGTAAGGAGAGAAATGAAATAAAGAGGCATGTTTGGACATCTTGTAACCCATGGTGATGTAAGGGAGGGCCAGGTTCCAATCTTCTTTGTTCTTAGTGAGGCAAATCTTCTGAAATCCCTTCTTGCATGTTTGAACCATCCTTTCTACAAGGCCATCAGCTTGGGGATGATCTCTTGAAGTCCGACGATGGTCAATGAGAACATGGTCAAGTAGGTCTTGGAATTCTCCCCTGAATTCTGATCCTTGATCAGTAAGGCATTTAGCACAAGCCCCAAACCTACTTAGAATTTGTTGTAAGAAAGCTTGGCTAGTGCTGTGTGATGACTTGTTCGGTAGCGCAACAAGCTCAACCCATTTTGAAAAATGCTCAATCATAATCATGATGTAAACATTACCCCTGGAGGTTTGTGGTAACTCTCCAGCTAAATCACATGACCAATGATAGAACATGCCCTGAATAAGGAGTGGAGAAAACGTGAGTTGTCGAAAGGAGAAAGAAGTTCTCACTCTATCACATTATTCACACCTAGCAATGATGTCTCGCACTTGAACATACATACCTCTCCAATGGTAATGAGGAGTGAGAAGGCTATAAGTACGCTTAACTCCAAAATGTCCAAGCTCCGAGTGTACCTTTTGAATGAGACCAGGCCGTTCATGTGGTGGTGGAACCACTCTGTCACCTTATGGTAAGCATCGGATGAGGTGATTGTCCTTCCATGAGTAGCGTTTGGACCGTTGTTGTATGTGATCCTGCTGACTTGATGTAATTTGGGGAAGGTATTCCCCATGTTGAAAAAACTTCAGAGTGTCCAAGTCCTCCCATATATCCAGAATGGGATGCTCAACCAGGTTACATTGCAGTAATGCAAAATAACTAGATGCTTTAGATACATGTACTGCTGGAATTTGGTCAAAATCTTGCCTAGCTTTTGAAAAATCTTCAGAGGTAGTGAGCGGTTTTCGCGACATGGTATTCGCATTCTGATGTGTAATACCAGGTCGGTGAATAACCTTGAACTCATACTCTTGAAGTATAAGCGCCCAACGAGCTAACTTACCAGTAAGCTTATCATTGGTCATTAACCACTTGATAGGCTG
>Ga0116227_10003332_pt1 | contig 35833 bp, 33 predicted proteins | sample S1TSphgellanicum_FD_89693 | JGI IMG/M metagenome (GOLD analysis project Ga0116227, IMG submission 89693) | Host-associated microbial communities from peat moss isolated from Minnesota, USA - S1T2_Fb - Sphagnum magellanicum MG | ecosystem: Host-associated > Plants > Peat moss > Unclassified...
GCGCGCGCGCCGCGATCGTTTCGAGGACCGTGGACATGCCGACCGCGTCCGCTCCGAGACGGCGCAGCGCCTCGCACTCGGCCGGCGTTTCGTACTGCGGCCCGCGCACGCCGGCGTAAACGCCTTCGCGCAGGGTCGTGCCGCCTGCGGTCACATGCGCGAGCGCGCGCAGATGCGGCGCGTACGCATCGCGCATGTTGAGAAACGGATCCCCGAGCGAGCCGTCGAGCGGCGTCGCGCCGGTCAAGTTGATGTGATCGCGAATCAGCATCAGGTCGCCGCGGGCATAGTCGGGATTGAGGCCGCCGGCCGCGTTCGTGAGCACGATCGTGCGCGCCCCGCATGCCGCCGCGAGGCGCACGAAATACGTGACGCTTTCGGCCGAATGCCCTTGGTAGAGGTGCGCCCGGCCCGCGAACGCGAGGGTGCGCTTTCCGGCCCAGGCGCCCGCGAACGCGACGCCGGGATGGCCCGCGAGCGACGTCGTGGGCGCATGCAGTTTCTCGTACGGGATCGCGACCCCGTCGATCCGCGCGCGCACGCCGTCGGAGAGCCCGCTGCCGAGGACGATCGCAACGTCGATCGGACCGCCCGCGCGCCGCTGCACGCGCCCCGCTGCGCGCGCGAAATGCTTGACGTTAATGACGCGCCGCGCCGACCACAGCCGGCGCGAGCAGATTCGCGCCCGTCATCGCAGCCGGGCGCTCGAGTCCCAGGAGCGGAAGCAGCGTCGTCGCCACATCGCCGAGTTTTCCGTCCGCGAGCGGCCCGAAATACGGTTCGCGCGAGACGATGACGAACGGCACGGGATTGGTCGTGTGCGCCGTCAGCGGATTGCCCGCGGGATCGAGCTTTTCTTCGGCGTTGCCGTGGTCGGCCGTGATCGCGAGGATGCCGTCGGCTTCGAGGACCGCCCGTTCGAGCCGTCCGAGCGCGACGTCGAGCGTTTCGAGACTCGAGACCGTCGCCGCCATGACGCCCGTGTGGCCGACCATGTCGGCGTTGGCGTAATTCATCACGATCAGGTCGTGCAGCCGGCTCGCGACGTCCTCGGTCGCGGCACTCGTGATCTCGTTCGCGCGCATCTCGGGCGCGAGATCGTAGGTCGCGATCGTCCGATTCGACGGGATCAATACGCGGTCTTCGCCGGCGAACACCGTTTCGCGGCCGCCGTTGAAAAAGTAGGTCACGTGCGCGTATTTCTCGGTCTCGGCGAGGCGGAGTTGGCGCAGGCCGGCCCGCGCGGCGATCTCTCCGAACGTGTCGCTCTGCGGGCGCGGGCCGAAGAGCACCGGATTCGTCATGTCCTCTTCGTACTTCGTCATCGTCGCGAAGAGTAAATCGGCGTACGCGTTGACGGGGAATTCTTTGAAGCCCGGCTGCGAAAACGCAAGCGTCAACTCGCGCGCGCGGTCGGGACGGAAATTGAAGAAGACGACGGCGTCGCCGTCGCGCACCGGCCGCGGTTCGCCGACGATCGTCGGCATCACGAACTCGTCGCTTTCGCCGCGCGCGTACGCCGCGGCGAGCGCGGCGCCCGCGGTCGGCGCGGCATGCGGCGCTTTGGCGTCGGCGAGGGCGCGATAGGCCTTCTCGACGCGGTCCCACCGCTTGTCGCGGTCCATCGCGTAGAAGCGCCCCACGAGCGAAGCGATCGCGCCCGCGGCACCCGCGGCGGCCAAGTGCGCTTCGAGCGCGTCGAGATACGTCTGCATCGACGACGGCGGCACGTCGCGGCCGTCGCCGAAGGGATGTACGGCAATCGGCACGCCGGCGCTTGCGGCGGCGTCGATCAGCGCGAAGAGATGGGCGATCGAACTATGGACGCTGCCGTCGGATAGTAAACCCATGAAGTGAAGCCGGCCGCCCGTGCGCCGCACGTGCGCGATGCACGTCTGCAGCGTTCCGTTGGTCGCAAACGTGCCGTCGGCGAGCGCATCGTTGATCACGACGACGCCTTGCGGGACGACGCGTCCGCTGCCCACGTTGATGTGGCCGACCTCGCTGTTGCCCATCACCCCCTTGGGCAGTCCCACGTCTTCGCCGCTCGCCGCGAGCCGGGCGTGCGGGTACGTCGCGAGGATTCGGCGCCAGTTCGGGAGCTCGGCCGCAGCGATCGCGTTGCCGTAGGCGTCGTCGCGTTCGCCCCAGCCGTCGAGAATCGCGAGGACGAGCGGGCCTTTGCGGGCCCGGCGGTGCTCGCTCATCGCGCGCCCGCGCCGGCACTCGCGGCTTCGAGCACTGCGAGAAACGCATGCGCGTTCAGACTGGCGCCGCCGATCAAGCCGCCGTCGATGTTGGGCTGCGCCATCAGCGCCGCGGCGTTGTCGCCCCGCATGCTCCCGCCGTACAAGTGTCGCGCATGCTGCAGCCCGTCGACGGCCGCGCGGATCTCACCGATCACGCCGTCCGCATTCTCCGGTACGTCGATGAGGCCGGTGCCGATCGCCCAAATCGGTTCGTACGCCACGACGCACCGCGCGACGTCCGGCGCGACGACGCCCGCGAAGGCGTCGCGAACCTGTTGCGTCACGCGCGCGCGCGTGCGGCCCGCCTGATGCTCGTCCCGCGTTTCACCGACCGCAACGATCGGCGTGAGGCCGTGAGCGAGGGCCGACTTGACCTTGCGATTCACCGACGCGTCCGTTTCCCCGTAATGGGCGCGGCGCTCCGAGTGTCCGAGGATCACGTAGCGCACGCCGAGTTCGTGCAGCATGACCGGGCTGATCTCGCCCGTGAACGCGCCGTCCGCCGCGTCGTTCATGGTTTGCGCGGCAAGTCCGATGTGGGATCCCGCGAGCGCCTCGTGCACGGGCCCGAGTGCCGTGAACGGCGGCGCGACGACCACGTCGACGTCACGCGGGAGGGACGAGGCGCGGATCTCGGCGATCAGTTTTCGCGCCTCGGCGACGGTCTTGTTCATCTTCCAATTGCCCGCGATCAGCGGCCGCGCGCTCATGCCGGCGCGCGCGCCCCGCCCGCCGCGCGTTCGAGCGCGGCCACGCCCGGCAGCGTCTTGCCCTCGAGAAATTCAAGCGTCGCGCCGCCGCCCGTCGAGACGTGCGTCATCGCTCCGGCAAACCCGAGTTCGGCGGCGGCCGCCGCGGCGTCACCGCCGCCGACCACGCTCGTCGCCCCGTGCGCCGTCGCATCCGCGATCGCCGCGCAGATCGTTCGCGTGCCGTTCTGATACGCGGGCTTCTCGTACACGCCCATCGGTCCGTTGAAGACGATCGTCCGCGCGGCGCGTAAGACGGCGGCGTAGGCCTCCGCGGTCGCGGGTCCGATATCCAGGATCATCCGAGCGCCGATCCCCGCGAGCGGCACGGCCGTCGCCTCCGCGTCCGCGTTGAACGCCGTCGACACGACCGCATCGGTCGGCAGATGCAGGGGGACGCCCTTGCTCCGCGCGAGTTCGAGGATCTGCGTCGCGGGTCCGAGGTCGGGATCGCGCAAGCTCGTGCCCACGTCGACGCCTTGCGCGGCTAGGAACGTATTGGCCATGCCGCCACCGATCACGAAGGCGCCGACACGGTCGAGGAGGTTCGTGAACACGCCGACCTTGTCCCGAACCTTCGCGCCGCCGATCGCGCAGACGAAGGGCGTGCGCGGATCGCCCGTCAGCGCGCCGAGTGCCTGGAGTTCGGCCTCCATCAGGAAACCGGCCGCGGCCGGCAGATGGTGTGCGATGCCTTCGGTCGACGCGTGCGCGCGGTGTGCCGTACCGAACGCATCGTTGACGTAGAGCGAGCCGAGTTTCGCCAAGCGCTCCGCGAAGCCGGGATCGTTCGCTTCTTCCTCGGGATGAAAGCGGACGTTTTCGAGCAAGACGATGTCCCCGTCGCCGAGTGCCGCCGCTGCGGCTTCGGCTTCGGGACCGACGCAGTCCGTCGCGAACGCGACCGGAATTCCGAGTCGCTTCGCCAGTTCCGTGGCGACCGGACGGAGCGAGAGCGCCGCGACGGGCTTGCCGTCGGGCCGTCCGAGATGCGAGAGCACGATCGTGCGCGCGCCCTGGTCGTGCAGGTAGCGCAGCGTGTCGAGTGCGGCGACGATGCGCGTTTCGTCGCCGACCGCGCCGTCCTTGAGCGGAACGTTGAGGTCTTCACGAACGACGACGCGTCGGCCGCGGACATCGAGGTCGCGGAGCGTTCGAAAGTTCACGTGGCGCGCTCGCTAGACGGCGGTCGGGAGCTTCGAGAGGACCATCTGCGTGACGTCCGCGAGACGGCACGAATAGCCCCATTCGTTGTCGTACCACGCGGCGATCTGAATGAGGTCGCCGTTGGCGTTGTTGAGCTTCGAATCGATGATCGAACTGAACGACGAGCGCTTGAAGTCGCTCGAGACGAGTTCCTCTTCGGAAAACCCGACGATGTCCTTGAGATCGCCGCTCGCGGCCGCGCCGCGCAGGATCGCGTTGAGCTCGTCCTTGGTCGTCGCCCGCTTCACGACGGCGACGAGATAGATCATCGAGACGGTCGGGGTCGGTACGCGGAGCGAGAACCCGTCGAACGTCCCTTCGATCTCGGGGATCGTGAGGTACAGGGCCTTTGCGGCGCCGGTCGAGGTCGGCACGATGTTGGTCGCGGCGTTGCGCGCGCGGCGCAGATCCTTGTGCGGCGCGTCGAGGATGTTCTGGTCGTTCGTGTAGGAATGGACCGTCGTCATGAAGCCCTTCACCCAGCCGAGGTTGTCCACGACCGGCTTGAGCGCCGTCGCGAGGCAGTTGGTCGTGCACGACGCGTTCGAGATGATGTGGTGGCGGTCCGGATCGTAGGCGTGATGGTTGACCCCGAGGACGAGCGTGATGTCCTCGCCCTTGGCGGGCGCCGAAATGATGACTTTCTTCGCGCCGCCCCCGTCGATGTGCGCGCGCGCCTTGGACGCGTCCGTGAAGATACCGGTCGACTCGACCACGACGTCGACGCCGAGATCGTTCCAGGGAATCTTGCCCGGGTCGCGCTCCGCGAACACCACGATCGGCTTGCCGTCGATTTCGATGCCGCCCGACGTCGCCTTCACGTCGCCCGCAAACGTGCCGTAATTCGAATCGTACTTGAAGAGATGCGCGCATTCGGCCGGGCTCGTCAAATCGTTGACGGCCGCGATCTCGACCCCCGGGTGCCGTTCGAGCAGAGCTTTGGTGAAGTTCCGGCCGATGCGGCCAAACCCGTTGATCCCGATGCGCATTAACACTCCTATATGGAAAGTTTCTTCCGCCGAGGGCGCGGCGGCGGCCCACTTCGTTACACGACGCTTCCCTGCTAGCCCTTTTTTCGCGCCGCTTTTTCCGCGGTCACATGTTCGGCAGCCGGCGGGCCAAGCGTACGAGGCTGCTCACGCGGCTGTTGACGGTCGACTTTCCGACCGGCGGGCGGCAACGGCGGCCGAGTTCTGCGAGCGTCTCCGTCGGGTGCGCGAGGCGGAGTTCGGCGACCTCGCGTAGCGGCGGCGTGAGGCGCCCGAGGCCGTACGCGTCGGCCACGAGCGCGATCGCCTCGCGTTGCGCCGCCGCGGCGCTCATCGCGCGGTCGACGTTGGCCGCTTCGGTGTTCACGAGACGGTGGATGCGGTTCTTGGTCTCCTTGAGCGCGCGCAGATCTTCGAGCGCGAAGACCGCGTGCGACGCGCCGATCGCGGCGAGCACCTCGGTGATCGCGTCGACGCCCTTGAGGTAGACGATGCTGCGGCCGGCGCGCGCCGCGGACTTCGGCTGCATCCCTTCCGCGCGGAACAGCGCGAGGAGTCGCTCGCGGGCGGCGTCGTCCGGCGGAACGAACTCGAGGTGATATCCGCGCGCGGGTGAGGCGAGCGAGCCGCAGGCGAGAAACGCCGCGCGCAGTTCCATGCGCCGGTCGCAGCGCGCCGCGAGCTTGCGCGCCGGCGGCGGCGGAAACGCCGCGATCTCGTACGTCGGCACGCGCTGCAACCGCGTCCCCGCGACCTTGCGGATCGGGCGACCCTTGCGATCGTCGAGCAGCGACCACGCGAGCCGCGCGATCGCCGGCCGTTGCGTGCGGAAGGCGCCGCTGCGCGCGTCGACGCCGAAGCGCGCGAGCCCGGCCCGGAGCGCCGCGCGGCAATGCTCGCTCGTGACCGGCGTCCGCGCGAGGGCGTCCTTTGCGTCGGCGGAAAGCGACGACGCCACGCCGTCAGCCGAGCCAATCCGCCGGCTCGTCCTTGCGTTCCGCCAGCACTTCGTAGAGCGCGATCGCTTTGAGGGCGGGCGTCACGCGTTCGGGGACGTGGAGGATGCGGACCGTCAGGAACTTGCGCGCGTAGTGCAGTTCCAGAACGTCGCCGGCCTTCACGTCGTAACCCGGCTTGAGCGGTTTGCCCTCGCGCGTGATGCGCCCGTTCACGAGCGCTTCGTGCGCCTCGCTGCGCCGCTTTGCGAGCCGCGAGACCTTGAGGTACTTATCGATCCGCACGCTCAGGCGGGCGCCGGCAGCGGGACCACGCACGTGCCGCGGGCGCGGGCGACCACCAGCGGCTCGGCGAGCACCTCCGCGGCGTTCGGCCCGGCGTCGGGCCGTGCGACGATCACTTTGCGCGCCTCGAATTCCATCGCGCGCGAACGCTTGCCGCGGCGCACGATCCGGCCCTCCGCCTCGATGAAATCGCCCGCGTGCACGGGCGCGAGGAATTCCACGCTCTCGTAACCGGCGAAGAGCCCTTCGTCGCCGCTCTCGCGGATGCACAGCTCCGTTGCAACGTCGCCGAAGAGCGCGAGCATCCGCGCGCCGTCGACGAGCCCGCCGCCGTAGTGCGCGTCGTGCGCGCTCATCCGCAAGCGCAGGACGACGCGGCCCTCAGGCACGTTTCGCGAGCGCCCAAAGCGCCTCGAGTTCGCTTGGGTCGAGGTCCCCGAGTTGACGGCCGTCGGTTTCGGCGCGCCGCTCCATGAAGCGGAAGCGCCGGTAAAACTTCTCGTTCGCGTCGCGCATCGCGCCCTCGGCGTCGACGTGCAGCCGCCGGGACAAGTTGACGAACGAAAAGAGGACGTCGCCCAATTCCTCGCGGATCGCGCCGGCGTCGGCGTCGTGACGCGCTTCCTCGAGTTCGGCCAATTCTTCGGCGAGTTTCGCACGAACGCCGTCGACGTCGGGCCAATCGAAGCCGACGCGGGCGGCCTTGTCCTGCATTTTTTGACCGCGCTGCAGCGCGCCGAGCCCTTTGGGGATGCCGTCGAGCCGGCTATGCCGGGCGGCCGCCGCCGGTTCGAGCGCCTTGAGCTGCTCCCAATTCTGCCAGACTTCCGCGACGCTCGACACCGCCTGGTTGCCGAACACGTGCGGGTGCCGGCGGATCATCTTGTTCGAGAGCCCGTCGACCACGTCCGCGATCGAAAACGCGCCGCGTTCGGTCGCGAGCTGCGCGTGGAACACGACCTGGAGCAGCAGGTCGCCGAGCTCCTCGCAGAGGTCGTTGTCGCCGTGCATCTCGATCGCGTCGGCCACTTCATAGGCCTCTTCCAAGAGATAGGGGACGAGCGACGCGTGCGTCTGTTCCCGGTCCCACGGGCAGCCGCGACGCAGCCGGGCCATGACCTCGACGAGGTCGGTCCACGAATGATGCGCGGACCCCGGCGGCAGCGGGACCAGCGGCATCGCGACCGCCGCGGACAGGGTAGCGCGCGGCATCCCCGGGACGAGTTCGCTGCGCACGCCGTGGCGCTCGAGCGCGCGTAGCAGCAGCGGCAGGCCGGGGAAATCCGAGAGCGGGTTGCCGAGAATCGCGAGGGCAACCGCCTCGTTGCCGACCGAAGCGGCGAACGCCTCGATTTCATCCGCCGAGCCGCGCACGAAGAGCGCGGCGTCGTTCACACGATCGCGAACGATCGTGACGCCCTCGCTCTCCAAGAAGAGCGCGAGCTCGGGCGGCGCGAGCAACGCCGTAGCGCGACCTGCCGCCCGCAGCGCCTCCAAACTCCCAAGGGTCAGCAGGTCCGGATCCCCCGGACCGAGGCCGACGATGCGTACGAGACCCGGCATGTGCTCCTTGTCGGTCGGGTTTCGCCGCAACCCGGCGGCGTTCTTATACGCCGTTACGGCGAAGTGGCCGGCGCCGGAGTGGAGGCGGGTGTGGCAGCCGGGATCGGCGGCAGCGCGTCTTTGAGCCGGTCGTCGGTGATCTGGATGGTGGCTTTGCTGCGCAGGCCTTGGAGGAAGGTGGGAACGGCGGCTTGTTCCTGTTGCTGCGTCAGGAGCGTCCGGATCTTGTCGCTCGAATTGGCGACCGTCGCCACCTGCGCGGGCTTTTTCTCTTCGACTTCGATGATGTGATAGCCGAAGGGCGATTTCACCGGCGGCCCGACAACGTTGAGCGGCTGCGAGAACGCGGCCGCTTGGAACGCCGGCACCATCTGGCCCTTCGAGAAGAAGCCGAGCTCGCCGCCCTTGGCCTTGCTCGAGGGGTCGGTCGAGTACTTGGTGGCCAGGTCCTCGAACTTCGCGCCGGCCTTGAGCTGATTCTCGACATCCTGCGCGGTCTTGAGATCGGCCACGAGGATGTGGCGGGCGCGGACCTGTTCCTGCGTGTCGAGCGTCGCGTGGTTCTTCGCCAGGTACGCGGCGATGTCGGCGTCGCTGATCTTGATGTTCGCGTCGACGGCTTTCTCGACGATGAGTTGTTGGCGCAGGATCCGCTTGACGTCGTCCTCGGTCAGATTTTGGGACTTGAGGATCTGCTCGAACTGCCCCGCGGGGTACTTCGACTTGATGTCGTCTTCTTTTTTCTCGACGTCGGCGTCGGAAATCGAGATGTTGTTGCTCTTTGCATACTGGTCGATCAACAAGCCCTGGACCATCTGGTTGAAGACGGCTTTCCCTTGCTGGCTCGATTCCAGCTTGGCATCGTAGTCGGCGCGAGAAATCTTCTCACCGTTGACGGTGGCGACGTCGCCGCCACTCCCGGCCGACCCTTCGGAACAACCCGCGAGGGCGAGACCAAGTAGCAGGGCCGTAAATCCGGCCGTAATGCGAACAGACATGAGAACTCCAAGGCAGACATAAAGGCGCGGAGCCGCACGGACCCCGCAAACAGATACCCTTTCGCCCGCCCGCGTTCGCGGGTCCTGCTTAGAGTGCTTCGAGGAGGGCGCGCAGCATGGGAATATGCTCGACCGGCCTGCGGTCGGGCAGGTCGATCGTGATCTTGCCGTCGCCGAAGCGGAACTTGTTTTTCGTCAAGGACTGTAGTTTTGGAATCGCGGTGGGCGAGATATCGAAGGAGCTGCCGACTCCGAGCGTCAGGCGCGTGTTGTCGACGATGACGCGCGTCACGTTCTTCTCGAGCGCCTTCGTGCGCAGCTTCGTGATCTCGACGAGATTGGCGAGCGGCTCGGGCAACGTTCCGAAGCGATCGCGCAAACCTTCGGCGAGTTCGTCGACCTGCGCCTCGCTGCGCGCCGTCGCGAGCTGCTGGTAGGCGGCGATCTTCTGCGAGACTTGCGGGATGTAGTCGTTCGGAATGTACGCGTCGAGCTTGACGTCGATCACGGCCTCGCGCTTCTCCGGAAGATCCGCGCGCGCGCCCTTGCGTTCGGCGATGGCCTCGGCCAAGAGTTCGCAATACGTTTCGAAGCCGACGGCGCCGATGAATCCGGACTGCGCCGCGCCGAGCAAGTTGCCCGCGCCGCGGATCTCGAGGTCGCGCATCGCGACCTGCAGTCCGCTCCCGAGGTGCGTGAACTCGCGGATCGCTTCGAGCCGCGCCTTGGCATCCTCGCTCAGCGCCTTGTGCGCCTGATACAGGAGGTACGCGTAGGCCTGATGGTTGGACCGCCCGACGCGACCGCGCAATTGATAGAGCTGCGCGAGCCCGAACCGGTCGGCGTCGTTGACGACGATCGTGTTCACGTTGGGGATGTCGATGCCGTTCTCGATGATCGTCGTCGCCACGAGCACGTCGAGTTCGCCCTCCACGAACTTCGCCATGAGCGGTTCGAGTTCGCCTTCGGTCATCTGGCCGTGGCCGACGCCGATGCGCGCTTTGGGAACCAGTTGTTGCAGGGCGCGCGCGACGCCGTAGATCGACTCGATGCGATTGTGCAAATAATAGACCTGGCCGCCGCGATCGAGTTCCTGGACGATCGCGCGCTGCACGATCGCGTCGGAAAACGGTACGACGACCGTCTTGATCGACATGCGGTTCTTCGGCGGCGTCTGGATCAGCGAGAGATCGCGCACGCCGAGCAACGACATGTGCAGCGTGCGCGGGATCGGCGTGGCGGAAAGCGTCAGCACGTCGACCGTCGCGCGCATCTGTTTGAGGCGTTCCTTGTGCATGACGCCGAAACGCTGCTCCTCGTCGACGACGATCAGGCCGAGGTTCGCAAAGACGACGTCTTTCTGCAGTAGCCGGTGCGTGCCGACCACGACGTCGACCTTTCCGTCCGCGAGATCTTTGAGGATCGTCTGCTGTTCTTTTTTTGTCTTGAAGCGCGAGAGCTCCTCGATGCGAACGGGGAAGCTCGCGAAGCGCGCGGTGAACGTGCGGTAGTGTTGCGCCGCGAGCAACGTCGTCGGAACGAGCACGGCGACTTGGCGCCGGTCCGCGATCGCCTTGAACGTCGCGCGCACCGCGACCTCGGTCTTGCCGTAACCGACGTCGCCGCAGACCAGGCGGTCCATCGGACGCGGCAATTCCATGTCGCGCTTCGCATCGTCGATCGCCTTCTGCTGATCGGGCGTGGTGTCGTACGGGAAGGCTTCCTCGAGTTCGGCTTGCCAGGGCGTATCGGCCGCGAAGGCGTAGCCGGGCGCGCTCTCGCGTTCCGCGTAGAGGCCGACCAAACCGTCCGCGATCTTCGCGAGGTTCTCCGAGACGCGGGTCTTCGTGCGCGCCCAATCGGCGCCGCCCATTTTAGAGAGGCGCGGCGCGGCGCCTTCGTTCGCGCCGTATTTCGTGACCGCGTGCATCTGCGTCACGGGCACGAGCATCCGGTCCGTCCCGGCATACTTTAGGTCTAAATAATCTTGGCGCGCGCCGAGGATCGTCTCGGCGCGCAGGCCGAGATACTGGCCGATGCCGTGCACGGCGTGCACGACGTAGTCGCCGACTTTGAGATCGGCGAGCGTGACCGGGACGCCCTCCTTGACGGCGCGCAGCTTGACGCGTTTGGGCGGCTGACCGTAGATCTCGCGGTCGCCGAGCACGTGCAGCCTGAGGCCCGGAATCGCGAAGCCTGCCTCGATGTTGCCCTGGTCGACGAACACGACGCCGCCCTTGGTCATGCCGGGCGCCGAGCCCACGAACGACGCCGCGCCGTTCTCGCGCAGATGCAACATCGTCGCGCTGCGTTCGACGGTGAGGTTCGCGGCGCGCAGCATCTCGGCCAGCCGCGACGCGCCCGAGGCGACGAGCGCGACCGTCTCGCCGTCCGCCACCCACGTCTTGACCTGGTCGAGAAACATCGTCAATTGCCGGTTGAAGTGCTCGACGGGCCGCGTCTCGAGCACGAACGACTCGAGCGAGCGCGGTAGCCACGGCGTCGCTTCGCCTTCGATCGCGCCCGGCACGATCAGCGTGCGGCGCGTCGCGAGCGCGGGTCCCAGGTCCTCGAGCGACGGATGCGGGGCGAATACGTCCGCAAGCAGCGCTTCGCCGACCGCGTCCTCGTCGACGCTAAGCTCGCCCGACTCCACCGCCGCGAGGAGTACGTGCTCCTCGCGGGAGCGTTCGTCTTCGAGGCCGCGCTCGACCGTCGCGAGCAGGGCCGGTTCTTCGAGGATCACGAGCCCGTCGTCGCTGAGGTAATCCAAGAGCGTTTCGCGCTCGTCGTACGCGAGCGGGAGCCACGCCTCGGGAACGTCGGCGCCGCTCGCGAGAAACGCGCGCGCGGCCGAGACCGTGGCGGGCGTCCCCTCGATCTGCGCGAGAATCCGGGCGCGCAAGCCGTCGTCGCGCGGGATCTCGCTCCACGGGATCACGTCGAGCATCTCGAGGGTGCCCGTGCTCCGCTGCGTCGCGAGGTCGAAACTGCGGATCGATTCGATCTCGTCGCCGAAGAACTCGATGCGCGCGGGCGCGTCCGCGCTTGCGGCCCAGACGTCGACGATGCCGCCGCGCACGGCGTATTCGCCGGCGGCTGCGACCACGTCCGTGCGGTGGTAACCGAGTTCGAAGAGCTTCTCCTGGATCGCCTCGAACCCGGCGTCCTCACCTGCCGCCAGGGCGAAGCGCGAGGCCGCGAAGATCTCGCGCGGGATCACGTATTGGCGCAGTGCCGCGACCGGCAGCACGACGATCGCGGGCCGGTCCGCGGCGAGCTCCGCGAAGAGCGTCATCCGGGCGCTGCGCTCCGAGGGGCTCTCGATCACGCCGACGCTCTCTTCGCGCGGCCGGACCAGTTGCACGTCGCCCGCGCCGTCCGCGCCGAGATAATAGGTCAGATCGGCGAAGGTGCGTTCGGCGACGTCGGCCGTCGGAACGACGACGAACACGGGCTGCCGCATCGCCCGGAAGATGCCCGCGATCAGGTACGGCCGGGCGGACGACGTCGTCTCGTGCAGCGAGAACGCTGCCCGGTGGGCGCGGAGACGTTCGAGCAATCCGGCGAGCGGACGGCTCGAACTCGGGAGGGCGCGAACGAGCGAAGGAGCGAGCGTAGCGATGAGAGGCCTCGTGCTGGTAGATGGCGCAAGGGGCGGCGCGTCGATGCGACCCGCGCGCGCCGCGGGCGGTTGCAGGGTCGCGCCGGACCGGTTGAATGGCGATACTGGCAGTGTATTGACAAGAGTGCTAATCGGGCGGTACGATCGGGTTGCAAATCCACCCTCCGTCACTCCCGAGGAGATGTACGAACCATGAATGACACGATGACCCGCAACGGCCGCGCGATCGCCGCCCGCCCCTTCGGTGACCTGCTCGGCTGGGATCCGTTCCGTAATTTCGCGACCGGCGCCAACACGTTCGCCGGCATCGAGGTCACCCGTTCGGAGCAGGGCGGCTTCACGGTCTACGTGCCCGTCGCCGGCTACAAGCCCGACCAGATCGACGTGACCCTCGAAGACGGCGTGCTCACGGTGACCGGCAAGAGCGAACGCCGCCAGTTCACGCGCTCGCTGCTCCTGCCCGACGAGATCGATAGCGAGAACGTGGGCGCGCACGTCGAGCACGGCCTCCTGACCCTGACCCTCAACATCCACCCGAAGGCCCAGCCCAAGAAGATCGCGATCACCTCGAACTAACCCCGATCGGATCCCACGGTCCTGACTAAGCAAACGTCACCCTGAGCCCGTCGAAGGGTGAGCCGCACGAGGTGACGGCCACCCTTCGACAAGCTCAGGGTGACATGCTCTGGGTGCCTCGTTCTATGACGAGAAAACCGCTGTCACGTCCCGACTGCCGTCGCGTTTCCGACGCGGCGGCCGTTTTTTTACTTTTCCGGTTAGTTCAAACGCAACGGTAGCGAGATGTCCACGCTCTTCCCGTTCGCGGCGGTCGCGACGAAATCGACGTTGAAGGTATGGTTCCGTAGGAAAAACGGCACGTCGGGGATGTAGCCGTCGAAGAGGAACAACCCCGGCTGCGCCTTGGGGATCGCGATGCCCCGCGACATGAACGCGAGTGAGGTTTGGGCCGTCACCGACACGACGGCGACGCTGGTCAACACGCGCACGTGGAGCGGCGCGGGCGGCGTGAGCGCCGTCGCGTTGAGGTCGATCTCCGCGATCGCCGGAACGTCCGCCGGCGGCATCGGCTGCGGCGGGGCGCGGTACACGAAGGCGTAGAGCGGGGTGGCCGCCGCGGTCGGTGCGCTTGCGGGTTGCGGGGCGCTCTCCGCGGGCGCCGAAGCGGCCGGTTGCGGCGGCGCGCCATCGGGCGCGCCGGGCCCGCCGGGCGACGACGCCGGGGTCGGCGGCACCGTCTGGGCGACGGCGCGCGGCGAGCCGGGCCCGAGGCCGAGCGCGACGGCGACCGCGCCCGCGAACAGGGCGCCGGCGGCGACTCTCGGCCCCATCATTGCAGCCCCACCGGAACCCGGACGACCGTCTTGAGTCCGCTCGCGCTCGTCGCCACGAATTCGAGCTGAATCGTCATGCCGGCCGCGATGAATGGGATCTTCGGCAGCTTGCTTGCGGCTTCGAAATCGCCCGGTGCGACCATCGGAATGACACCCTCACGTCCGTTGCTGCGGCTCGTGACCTTGACCGTTTCCGGGTCCGTCACCACCTTGATCAGGATCGGTCCGAGCGAACGGAGCGTCTTGCCGTTCAAGTAGACCACGAAGATCTGGGGTGCGCCCGGGACCGGGTGGGCCGGCTGCCGCGGCACGAAGCGATAGGTGTACGGCGAGGGGGTCGCCGTCTCGCTCGCGGCCGCGCTCGGGACCGGCGAGGCGGCGGGAACGGGCGTCGCGCTCGGCAGGGGCTCGGGCGACTCGAGCGCGCCCGCTGCGCTCGGGCTCGCGAGGGGAGCCGGCGTCAGCGGGCCGTCAGGCGGCGGCGACGGCGCAATCTGCGCGATGAGGGCGAGAGCGAGCGTCGAGCATACGGTCACGAAAGAACCTGTTTCGGGCGAGCGAGAACGGCGATACCGGGAACGAGGGCGAGCAGGGGCGCAAAGGTTGCGAGCGTTGCAAGACGGATCGCGCCGACCGTCATGGTGCCCATCGCGTCGGGAAGGTAACGCACGACGGCGCAGATCGTCACGCCGTACAGGCCCAGGGCCGGAGCGCTCGGCAACGCGACGAGCGCGAACGGGACCAGCCAGAGCGCATACCACGGGTAGACGTTCGGGAGCGCCGCGACGGCGGCGAGCCCGAGCCACGCAAATCCGTCGCGCTCGCGCCGGAAAATCCGGGCGAGGCCGCCGGCGGCGGCGAAGGCGGCGACCGCGAGCGCGGGAACGAGCCCGATCAGCGCCTGCAGCGAAAGTTGGGGCGCGTAATGGCCCCGGCTGCCCGTCTCCGTGAGCGCGGGGAGGAGCGGCGGGACGACGACGAGCGCCGCCAGCAGCAGCCCGCCCACCACGCCGTAGGCGGCCGCCGGCAGCCGGCGGAGCGCGAGCCCATCGAGGGCCGCACCGGCCGCGAGGAAAGCCCCGGGTGCCTTGATTGCCGTCGAGAGTCCGAGCAGCGTTCCGGCGCTAAACGGATACCCGCGCCGCACGAGGAACGCCGCGCAGGCAGCGGCGAGGAGAACCATGGTGTCGTTGTGCCCTTCGGCCGCGGACCAGAGCGCGACCGGCTGCAGGCCGTACGCGCAGAGGACGATCAGGCGCCTGCGCGGCGCGAGGCCCGCGAGCGCCGCGTCGAGGATCGGAATGCTCGCGAGAAACGCGACGCCCGCCACGGCGCGCAGCGCGGCGATCGGAGCGGCCGCGCCGAACCGCGCCGTCCAGCTCCAAAGGGCCTCGGCGAATGCAACAAACGCGGGCCCGTAGACGCAGACGGGAAACGCGCCGCCCCATTGATAGCGCGCCGCGTCGAACGACGCGCCGCGGACGGTCGCGGCCAGCGGCCGGTACGGGTCGAGCCCGCGTGCCGCCTCGGCGCCGTACGCCGCGTACGCGTACGGGTCGCTCGAAAACGTGCAGGGCCACGCCGCCGCGCCCACGAGCGCTACAGCAGCCGTCGCCGCGACGGTGAGCCCGGGCCGCGGCAGACCGCTCGCGGGCGCGAACCGGATCGCCGCGGCGAGCGCCGTCGCGGCCGCCGCCACGCACACGGCCAGGATCGCAAAACAGCGTCCGCCGTAGCCGCCCCAGGCCGTAACGACGGCGAGCGGCTGAGCGAGATCGGTCGCAATCGCCCGGGGCGGCGCGGCCAGGAGCGCGTGCAGGGCGAACGCGCCCGCCCAGAAGGCTCCCGCCAAGGTCGCGAGCGCGGTGACGAAGGGCGCTTTCACGCCGGCGTGCGCGCCTCGAGCGGAGCGAGCGGGTCGATCACGTGATGCGGCACGGGCTGCGGGCTTCGCCCCCCTCGGGGCGAATCCCACGAGACGACATGACGGACGGGGAGATGCGGCGTGCGATCGCTCGCAAACGGGACGGGTCGGCGCTCGACGACGCGACCTATGCCGCCGTCGTTTCCGCCGCGCTCGCGGGCCAGGTCGATGACGCGCCGCTGGCCGCGCTCCTGATGGCGTGCGTGTTGCGGGGGATGACGTTCGAGGAGGCCCGCGCACTCACGTCGGCCTTCGTCGCGAGCGGCGAGACGCTCGACGCGCCCGACCCGCGCACGGTGGACAAGCACAGTTCGGGCGGCGTGGCCGACACGGCGTCGCTGATCGTCGTGCCCCTCGTCGCCGCGTGCGGCATACCGGTTGCGAAGCTTTCCGGGCGCGCCCTCGGCCATACGGGCGGGACGCTCGACAAACTCGAGGCGATTGCCGGCGTGCGCACGGACCTCACTCCGGAACGCTTTTTCTCGATCGTCGCAAAGACCGGTTGTGCGATCGCCGCGCAGAGCGCGCGCCTGGTGCCGGCCGACAAGAAGTTCTACGCCCTGCGCGACCGGACGGCGACCGTCCCGTCCCGCGGGTTGATCGCGGCCTCGATCGTCTCGAAAAAGATCGCGGGGGGAGCCCACGCGATCGTCTACGACGTGAAGGTCGGCCGCGGCGCCTTCACTGCCGGCGCTGCCGACGGACGGGCGCTCGCGGAGACGCTCGTCGCGCTGACGCGCGCGTTCGGCCGGCGGGCGCTCGCGCTCGTGACGGATATGGACGAGCCGCTCGGTTCGGCGATCGGCACGGGGCTCGAGGCGATCGAGGCGCGCGACTTCTTACGGGGCGTTCGGCGCGACGCGCGGCTCGGCGCCGTATGCGAGGCGCTCGGCGCGGCGCTGCTGCGGGTGGCCGGTTTTGCCGGAGACATCTCCGTAGCGCTCGCGGATGCGCTCGCGAGCGGCCGGGCCGCCGAGACCTTCGAGCGGATGCTCGCGGCCCAGGGTGCCGAGTCCGGGGCACTCGCGGCGCTCGCGCCGCTCGACGCGGGTGCCACGGCGCGCGCGGCGCGCGCGGGCTACGTGACGGAAATCGACGCGGTCGCACTCGGCGAGCAGGCGCGCGACCTCGTCGTCGCGCGCGGAAGCCGGGCGGGCATCGTGCTCGCCGTGCGTCCGGGCGACCGCGTCCGCGCGGGCGACGCGCTCGCGCGCGTGTACGGCGGCGACGCCGATAGCGCATCCGCCGTCGCGCGTGCGTTCGCGCTCGCGGACGTTCCGGCGGCGGCGCGGCCGCTCGTCTATGGCGAGATCGATGCCGTTTGGGAGGCAGCCGCGGAGGCGGCGTCGTCCGCGGTCGCGGCCGCGGGCGAATCGCCGCCCGGTTCGACGCTCGAGAGCAGATAGAGCGGCCGCGCCTTCACCTGATCGTAGATGCGGCCCAGGTATTCGCCGATGATGCCGAGCGAAATGAGGATGACGCCGCCGAGAAAGAGCAACGCCACCATGATCGACGTGTACCCCGGCTCGTTTGCGCCGAGCGCTTTGTTCACGAGGACGACCACGATGTACACGAAGGCGAAGATGCTGACCGTGAATCCGAGATAGGTCGCGAACCGCAGCGGAATCTCGCTGAACGACGTGATCCCGTCGATTGCGAACGTCAGCATCTTCGAGATCGGATATTTGGTCGTGCCCGTGCGGCGCGCGTCGCGTTCGTACTCGACGCCGATCTGACGATAGCCGACCCAACTGACGAGCCCGCGCAAGAAGCGATGCTTCTCGCGCGTCTGTCCGAGCGCGTCGACGACGCGCCGGCTCATCAACCGGAAATCGCCGGTGTCGACCGGGATGGAGACGTTGGTCAACCGCCGGATCGTACGGTAAAAGAGGCGCGCGGTCAGGCGTTTGAAAACGCTTTCGCCGCGCCGCGCTTTGCGCGTCGCGTAGACGACGTCGTATCCCTCGCGCCACTTCTCGAGGAATCGTTCGATCAATTCCGGCGGGTCCTGAAGGTCGCCGTCCATGAGGATGACGGCGTCGCCGCGCGCCGCATCGAGACCGGCGGTGGCCGCGATCTGATGGCCGAAGTTGCGCGAGAGATCGAGGATCGTCAACTCCGGATGCGTCGTCCGCAGCGCCCGGAGCGAGGCGAGCGTCGCGTCGCGCGAGCCGTCGTTCACCGCCACGATCTCGTAGGTATCGCCGCGCGCTCGCGTCGACGTCTCCATGATCGCGGCCACGCGCGCGATCAACTCCGCAACGTTCCCCTGCTCGTCGTAGAGCGGCACGACCACGCTAACGAGCATTCATCCGATTTCCGTCCGGACGGCTTGCCAGAATAAGGGGAAGAGCAGTTCGTGATGGCCGGTGAACGCGAAGCCTTTGCCGTTCGTGCCGAGGTGCGGGCGGCGGACGACGTTGGTCTGCGGACGGTATTGCCGGATGAAATCGAAGTCGGCCGTCGTGAAATCGCCGCGATAGCCGAGATTGCGCGCGACGCTGACCGCTTTGAGGAACGCTTCGGGCAACAGCACGGCCGAGCCGAAATTCAAGTACACCCCGCCGTCGAGCAGATCGGCCACGACCGAACACAGCGTGCGAAAATCCACGAGCGCCGCCTCGCCGAGCGCGGCTCCGTCCGCTTGCGGATGCGCGTGCACGATGTCGGTTCCGATCGCGATGCTGACGCACAGCGGCACGTCGGCCTTGGCACACGTCGCCAAGACGGAACCCTCGGCATTCGGCGCATCCGCCGCAAGGAGCGCGTCGCCGAGGGAACGGCCGATGCCGCGCGAGCGCTGCGCGGCGATCGCGCGCAACAGAAAATCGGCGGTCGCTCCGGACATGCCGAACGAGCCGTCCTGCAGCGCGGTATCGACGTCTTCGGAGGTCTTGCCGACGAGCGCGAGTTCCGAATCGTGAATCGTCACCGAGCCGTTCGCGGCCACCGCTTGGACCAAGCCGTCGCGGACGAGATCGCAGAGCATCGGGCCCAGGCCCACTTTGATCACGTGGCCGCCGAGGCCGAGCAGCACGGGCCGGCCCGTTTCGATCGCGCGCGCCGTTCGTGCGACCAGACTCCGCAACGCCTCGCCCGCCAGGATGTTCGGCAACGCGTCGAACCACGTGCGGAATGAAGCCTCTCTGGAAACCGTTCGGCCGCTATCCGACGAACGCACTTTCGACGGACGATCCTCGAGCGAGGTCACGCTCAAGCGGCGAAGATCGATCGGGGTATAGCCCACGCGTGCGGGGTTCAACCGGGCTCCTGCGAGCCCTTGTGACGCTCGGCGTGGCAGCGGCCGTGGCGGGATGCGCGCATCGCGACGCGGCGACGGCGCAACGCGCTCCGGCCGCGTCGCCTGCTCCGCCGGCGCCGGGCGCCGTCGCCCCCGTCGCCCCCGTCGTCCCCGTCGCGGAACCATCGGCCGCCGCGCCGCCTGCGGAGCGCGTTTCGAGCCGGGTCGCCGCGTCGCCGCTCGCGGCGGGACCGGGTCCGCACATCCTCGCGCTCTCCGCGAGCCCGGCCGTGGTGCATGCGGGCGAGTCGATCGCCCTCAACGTGCGGACGTCCACGGACGTCGCCACCGTCACCGGCACGGTCTCCGCGTATACGCTGCCGTTCAAAGAGACGTCCCCGGGACGCTTCCTGCTCGCGTTCGCGATCCCGCCGAACGTGCCGGGATTCTTCCACGGCACCTATGCGATGAACGTGACCGCGCGCGCCGTCGACGGCTCGAGCGCGACCCGCTCCGTTTCGATCACCTTCCAGTGAACGATGCCGTGACGCCGGACGTGCGCGTCGACCTGAGTCGCGAGGCGCGCACGAACCTGCCCGAGGTGATCTACGGCGCCGGCAAGACGCCGGAACAGCTCGAGCGCATCGCACGGGAACTCTTCGCGGCGAGCGGATTCGCACTCGCGACGCGCGTCGGCCCGGCCGCTGGCGAAGCGCTTGCTGCGGCGCTGCCGCAGGGGCGCTACTCGCCGCGCAGCCGGCTGCTGGTCTGCGGTTCGCGGCCGCCGACGGGCGCAATCGTCGGCGTGGCGTGCGCGGGCACGTCGGATCTGCCGGTTGCGGAGGAAGCCGCCGGGACGCTCGCCGCGCTCGGCCACGACGTGCGTACGTTCTATGACGTCGGCGTCGCCGGCATTCATCGCACGCTCGCGGTCCGCGACGAGCTGGACCGGTGTCGCGTGCTGATCGTCGTGGCCGGGATGGAAGGCGCGCTCCCGTCGGTGATCGGGGGCCTGGTACGGCCGCCCATCGTCGCCGTGCCGACGTCGGTCGGATACGGTGCGTCGTTCGGCGGCCTCGCGGCGTTGCTCGGCATGCTCAACTCGTGCGCGCCGGGCGTTTGCGTCGTCAACATCGACAACGGATTCGGAGCCGCGTGCGTGGCTCACAAGATGGTGTCGTTGCCGCCGCTCGAGGCGCCGGGCGAGATCAGTGCTTGACGGGCGCGGCGGGCGGCGGCGGGACGTTGAACGGGATCGGGTTGAACGGGGTCGGCACGCCGTTTCCGAGGTCGGGTGCGAATTGGTCCTCGTCCCCCCACGACGCGACGGTGTCCTTTTTCGTTTGGACGTCGAGGTTTTCGACCGTCAGGAGACGGGGCTTTGCTTCGATGCCGTTGTCGCCCCGCTCCGCCGAACGCCACGATCCCCGCGTGTATTTGTAGTAGAGCTTCGCGCCCGAGGGCTGATCGATCGCGACGCGATAGTGGAGCGCGTCGACGCGATCCATCCGGATCGCGGTCGCGCTCCAACCGCTCTTGTCGGTCGCGATGTACACTTGATCGGTGAAGGGCGTCTTGGGCGGCACTTCGACCAAAAAGATGACCCGAACGTTGCCGCCGGTGAAGCCGGTCGCCGCCGCCGTCGCTCCGGTGCTCGAGCCGTCGAGCTCGGGATTCGGCTGATCCGGCGAGAGCGCGACGTGGTAGTCCTTGTGGATTTCGGCGACCCGGGCGTCGTCGTACGTGGCGTCGTCCGGCAGCTTCCGCCGCGAGAGGCCGATTTCGATCACGTCGCCCGATGCGTCGAAGGTCGCGCGGGCATAGGTTCGCGTCACCGGCGCGAGCGTGGTCGGGCCGCCCGTCGTCGCGTCGTCGATCCTCACGTTCGGGGCCAGCCGAAAGCCGTCGCCCGTCGTGAAGAACAGAAACCCCGCCCGCTCGTCGAGGATCTGGCCCGAAAACTTCTGTAGCGTCCCCGCCGGCGCGGGCGTGGCCGTCGCGTCGAGCGGCGGCGGCGTCTGCCCCGACGCCGTCGCCCGCGGCGTCGCGACGGCGGCCGCCCGCACCGCCCCCCCGGGCCCCCCAAACCCCGCCGCCACCAGCGCCACCACAAACAAAACCCACGCCCCGGCGTTCGGCTTTATGGCTCGGACTTTCATTGCAAGACCTGGACGGAGAAGTTGGGGCTCCAGCCTTGGTAGCCGCCGAAGTGGAAGTAGTAGGAGCGGCCGAGGTCGAGGTAAAGGATCCGGCTGATGCGGAACCGGACGTCGAAATCGGCCTCGTACGGCGTGTAGCCGTAATTCGCGAAGAGCAGCGCGTCGCCCACCTGTTCCGTCGGCCCGGCGATCGGCGCGGGGAAGTCGCGATTTTCGCGGAGGGAGCCCGTGAGCGTGAACGACGTCGACGGCGTGAAGATCAGTTGCTCGCGTAGCGACCGGGTCGTTGCGAAGCCGTCGAACGACGAATAGCTCGCCGGGACGACGATCCCGGATACGGGTTGCCCCGTGACCGGGTTGATGCTCGGCGGGGTCGTGTATCCGCCGGACACGAGCGTGTAGGGGTACGCGACGGACTGCAGCGGTCCGAAGAAATCGCCGGTATTCGTGTTCGTATACGAAACGAGGGCCGTGAGCCGTTGCGGCACGATGTTCTTCGTGATCGACAGCGTCGTGGTCGTCGTGTCCACGTGATGCGCGTTCGAAAAATATTGGCGTTGTTTGTCGAACGATCCGACGAAATAGACCTCGCGATGGCGTCCCGACCTATCGGCGAGCAGCGTGATCGCTTTGGTCGCGAGATTCGCGCCGAACGTTTTCCACCAGTACTGATAGTACGGTATGCCGGCGATCGTCGTGAGCGCCGCGTCTCGATTGGTCGCGACGCTGTAACCCGAGCGCAGCTGGAAAGAGAGCGGCAGATCGCCGATCGTGTGCCGGAATCCCGTCCACGAAAGCGAGAGGTCCGTCGGATGGCCCGGGATCCACGGGTGGGACGGATCGCCGTAGTAGTATTCGGGAACGCCTCCCTGGCCCGGCGTGACGGTTTGCGGCCGGCCGAGCAGCGAGTTGTAGTACAAGAGATCCGAGAGTTGCAGGTACGAGTGCGGCAGCCCGGCCGTGAGCTGGACCGAATCGTCCGACGTCGCCGAGAGCGGTTGCGAGAAATCGTGTTGGAACGCGATCTCTTGCGCGAAGACTTGCACCTGGAAGTCGGGCGAGAGCTTGTCGCTCACGAGCAGATTGTATTGTTTGAGGGGCCGCGTCAGTGGATTGATCGACGCGACCGCGTAGCCGTTCTCGGTGAACTGATGGAGTTCGAGCGCCGCAAAGACCTTGTCGACCGTGTCGTAGCGGAGGTGAGCCGTCGCAAGCGTGTTCCGTCCGCCCGCGAAGTCGTACGGTCCGTCCACGAAGGCGCCCGCGAGCGCGTTCTCCGCGTAATTCGGGTTCTGCGAGAACTCGAGAAAATAGGTCGGAAACGGCACCTGAGCTAGGCCGAAGTTCAGGCGAGCGGGAGCGAACCGCACGCTCACGCGCGGATCGATCGTCGCGTCGCTCGACGTGAGGAATTGCGGTTCCCCCGAGAGGTCGGGCAGGTGGAACGTGTCGCCCGGCATTTCGCGGCCGAGCAAGGGGTGGTTGTAGTCGCCGGCAGCAAACGTCCACCGGTCGGGTTTCGAGGTGATCGGGACGAAGTACGCGCGGTCGAAATCGAAGTACTCCGCAAAAGCCGCGCCGTCGGTTTCGGGCCCGCCGTCCTTTAGGATTAAACGAACGTTACCGGCAATGACGAAACGATTGAGGCGCAGATCCATGAAGAACGTATTGCCGGAAACGCGCGTACCGTCGCCGAGCACGAGCCGCACGTCACCGTCCGCGCCGACGACGAACCGGTCGGCGTAAAAGACGATCTTGCGGGCCTTGATGCGGAATGCCGCGAGCCTTCGTCCGGTCGGAGGCGTCGCGCTCGGGGTCGGCGCGGCGCTTGCTGACGGCGTCGCACTTGGGGCCGGCGGAGGGTTCGACGGCGCGGCAACCGGAGTGGGAACGGCTTGCACCGGTTGCGCTAATGCGATTTTCATGTTGAGTGCATTCGCGCATGCGATGCACGAAAGCAGTGCTGCAATGAAGTGAAAGCGCAACGGCATGAACTCCCAGGTACGACTGACGCGCGGTCGGGAAGGCATCGTTCGTTAAACTACGAAGCGCCGTGCGATATGACACGATGCATCGTCATCGTTCTCGACTCCGGAGGCATCGGCGCGTTACCCGATGCGGCGGCGTACGGAGACGCACCGGGAGCGAACACGATCGGGAACGTCGCCGCGCGCGTCGGCGGGTTGACGATTCCGAATTTCGAACGGCTCGGTCTCGGTGTCCTGACGCCGATTCGCGGAGTGGAAGCGGTCGCCGAACCCGCCGCATACGTCGCGCGTCTCGGCGAAACGTCGAAAGGGAAGGACACGATCACGGGGCATTGGGAAATGGCCGGCATACACACCGCGGTTCCGTTTCCGACTTTCCCCGACGGCTTTCCCCCCGACGTCATCGCTGCGTTCGCTGCGATCTGCGGATGCGCGCCGCTCGGGAACGTGGCCGCGTCGGGCACGGAAATCATCGAACGGCTCGGCGCGGAACATCTGGCGACGGGCCGGCCCATCCTGTATACGTCGGCCGATAGCGTGTTTCAAGTCGCGGCTCACGAAGAGGTCGTGCCGCTCGAAACACTGTACGATTGGTGCGAACGCGCGCGTGCGATGCTCGTTCCTCCATACGAAGTCAATCGCGTGATCGCGCGACCCTTTCTCGGCGTTCCGGGAGCGTTCTCGCGAACGCCGAATCGGCGGGATTACGCACTCGATCCGCCCGACAATTTACTCGATCGGCTGGCGCGGACGGCGATCGGGGTATACGCCGTCGGTAAGATCTGCGACATCTTCAACGGACGTGGCGTGACCGCGTCCGTCCGGGTTGCGGACAACGAAGAAGCAATGGAGCGAACGTTCGACCTCTTGGACTCGGTGCAATCGGGATTTCTTTTCGTAAACCTCAACGACTTCGACACGAAGTTCGGCCATCGCCGTGACGTGCGCGGCTACGCGGCCGCGCTCGAGCGCTTGGATCGTCACATACCGAAGCTCGAACGGGCGTTGCGCCCCGGCGACCACGTGATGTTTACCGCCGACCACGGCTGCGATCCGACCGCTCCGGGGACCGATCATACGCGCGAATATGCGCCGTTCCTCGAACTCGGGAGCCGCCGCGGAAGCGGCGGGACGATCGAGGGGTTCGGGGTCGTCGGCGACCGCGTTCTGGAAACGTTCTCGCGCGGAGCCCCGGTTTCATGACGCCGCACGCCGAACGCGCCGTCGTGGTGGACCGGGCGCTCGCACGCCCCGCCTCGAAGGCCGCGCGCCGGGAAATTCCGCCGGCCTGGTACGCCGTCAAACGCGTGATGGACGTCGTCGTGGCCGGCTCGGCCTTCGTCGCCCTCTCGCCGCTCGTCGGCGTCGCGGCACTCGGGATCGCGTGCGTCTCGCCCGGCTCGCCCTTCTTTTTGCAGGAGCGGGTCGGCAAGGACGGACGGCGCTTCAAATTGTTCAAGTTACGAACGATGGTGGACGGCGCCCACTTGGTGCACGACGAGATGTGCGAAATCTACGAAGTCGACGGACCGGTCCTGAAGATCCGCAACGACCCGCGGCTGCATCCGCTCGGGAAGCTCTTGCGTCGCACGAGCATCGATGAATTGCCGAATTTGATCAACGTGCTGCGCGGCGAGATGTCGATCGTCGGTCCGCGGCCCCCGCTTCCGCGTGAAGTTGCCTGCTACGACGACTACGCGCGCCGGCGCTTGACGGTGAAGCCGGGCATCACATGCCTCTGGCAAATCTCGGGCCGCTCGAACCTGAAGTTCGACGAGTGGATGCGGCTCGACAACTGGTACATCGATACGTGGACGCCGCTCTCCGACCTCGTCATCATCGCGAAGACGGTTCCGGCGGTCCTGCGCGGTGAGGGAGCTCATTAACCCTCGCCTCGGGCGATGAAGCCGCAACTTCGCGCGGTTCCGGCGCCGTCGGCCGGACCCAGCCGAAACGCACTCGGCCGCTCGACGGTCCTCGTCATGGGCGCCACCCTCGCGTCCAGCGTGCTCGGGTTCGGCCGTGAGGTCGTGAACGCGCGCTACTACGGCACGCAACTCGAAATGGACGCGTTCCTCGCCGCGGCCACGATCCCGACCATCCTGTTCGGTGTGTTCAACGGGGCGCTCGTCACCGCGCTCGTCCCGGTCTTCTCGGAGTACGTATCGCGCGGGGAAGAGGACTCCGCCTGGCGGCTGGGCAGCACGGTGTTCAACACGCTGTTCGTCGCGCTTACGCTCATGGCGGTCCTCGGATGGTATCTCGCGCCGGTCTACGTGCCCGTCGTCGCCCAAGGTTTTGGCGCGAGCGAACTCGCGATGACGATCGAGATGACGCGTTGGCTGATGCCGAGCGTCGTCGCGACGAGCCTGGCGGGCGTCGTGACCGCGATGCTGAACGCCCGGCATCGGTTCTCGGCATCGGCCGTGCAAGGCATCGCGATCAACCTCGTCACCATCGCGACGGTGCTCCTATTGACACCGCGGATCGGCATCTACGCGCTGGTCCTCGGGACGGCGCTCGGGCTGTCCGCGCAATTGCTCGTCCAGTTGCCCGCGGCTTTTCGCTACCGCCTCCTGCGGCCGGCGTTCGATTTTGGGCATCCGGGTTTCGCCAAGATTTGGGCGATGCTCGGGCCGATCGTGGTCGGCTCGGCGGCCGGGCAGACCGCGATCTTCTTCGATCGTCATTTCGCCTCGACGCTCACGCCGGGTTATATCTCCGGCATGAACTATGCGACGAAGCTCGTGGGTTTTCCACAGCAGATCTTCGCCGCCGCGATCGCGACCGTGATCTTTCCGCTTCTGGCATCGCAGTACGCGAGTTCGAACCGGGCCGGAATCAAGCGCAGCCTCGTCATGGGATTGCGGCTCGTGAACTTCATCACGATCCCGGCGGTCTGCGGCTTGATCGCCCTCGCGCATCCCGTCGTCGCCGCGCTCTTCCAGCGCGGCGAATTTCACGAATCGGCAACCGATCTCTGCGCGGGTTTGCTGCCCTTTGCGGCGAGCGGCCTGGTCGGACTTGCCGCGTGCATCGTGTTGACGCGATGTTGCTTTGCCTGCAAGGAGACGCGCTGGACCGTCGCGATTTCGGTGTTCACCGTGCTCTTGAATCTAGCGCTCTCCATCGCGTGGCTGGGAACGCTCGGCGCGCGCGGGCTCTTGCTCGCCAATTCCGTCAGTCAGTGGGTTCAGGCGCTCCTGCTCTTCGCGCTCGTGTGGCGGCTGGTCAACGGCCTCGACTGGAAGGCGGTCGTGGCCTCCGGGGTTCGGATCGGTCTCTGTGCGGCGGCGATGATGGCGGCCCTGTATTTCATCGCGGGCCTGGGCGTGCATTTCGAACCGACCTTCGCCGCGCGCGCGTGGTATCTGATCGGCCAACTCACGATCGGGGCGCTGGTCTTCATCGGCGCGGCGCGGCTCGTCGGCGTCCAAGAACTCGGGATCTCGATGCGGCTGATCGTCCAGAAGTTCGAGGAGCGCGTACCGAGCCCGCCCGAGAGCCAAGAGGTTCCGATTGCTTAGCGCGATTCCGGGCCTGCGCCGGCTGACGGCGAGCGATTTCGTGCGCCACGGCGTGCTCGTCTTCGGCGCGTCGATGCTCGTCAACGTGCTCGGTTATGCGTTTCACTTCGCGATCAGCCGCCGTATCGGCGTGGAGCAGTACGGGGTGCTCTCGGCGCTCAACGCGGCCTTCATGATCAGCACCGTCATCGGCGTGATCGGCTCGACCGTCGTCGTCAAGTACGCGGCCGAATTTCGGGCGCTCGACGACCGCGCGCACTTGGCGGCGCTCGTTCGTAACCTCACGATCTACGGCCTCGCCGCCGCAGCGCTCGTGACGGTCGCGGGCATTGCCCTCGCACCGCTCGTCGCGGTCTATCTCAAGATCGCGAATGTGACGGCGGTCGCGCTCACGATGGTGGTGATCGGGGCCGGCGTCGCGACCCCTACGTTGCGCGGCGTGCTCGCGGGCACCGAAGACTTCACGCGTTATTCGATCTCGGTCGTGATCGAGTCGGCGCTCAAGGCGCTGTTCGGCATCGGACTCGTTTACGCAGGTTTCGGCGTGGAAGGTGCGTTCGGCGGGTGGGCGTGCGGGAGCGTCGCGGGCCTCGCCTACACGGCGATCGTCCTCGCTCGGCGGTTCCGGCGCGTTCCGGGCGCGACGCTGTACGTCGATTTCCGCAGGCTCGCGGTCACGATGACGAACGTCGCGCTCGCCGCGCTCCTGACCACGAGCATCAGTTATTCCGACGTGATCGTCGTCAAGCACTTCGCGGATCCGGCCACCGCCGGGTTGTACGGCGCGCTCTCGCTCTCGGGAAAAATCTTGCTGTTTCTCGTCTCGTTCATTCCGACGATCCTGCTCCCGAAGGCAACGCGTCAAGCAATCGGCGGCACCTCGCCCGTCAGGGTCTTCCTCCAAGCCTTGGCGCTCAGCGTGGCCATGTCGAGTGCCGGACTCGTCGTCTATTATTTCTTTCCGGCGCTGGTGGTCACGACGCTTGCGGGCGGGTCGTTCGCGCCGGCCGCGCCCTACGTGTTCGGTTACGGCTTTGCGATGGTGTTGCTCGCCGGCCTCAACGTCGTCGTCATGTACAAGATCGGGATTCACCGGTTCGACTTCATCGTGCCGCTCGCGATCTGCGCGATCGGCGAGATCGTGGGGATCTCCGTGCACCACCGTTCGCTCGCCGACGTGATCTCCGTGCTCGTTGCCGGTAACGGCCTCGCGCTACTTGGGGCGGCCTATCGGGTCACGTCGCCACTGGCCGAGCGGGTCCGGGCCGTGGCCGCATCCGACGCGGCGTAGCCGCGCGCGACGCGCGCGGCATGGGCGGCGCGCACGAGCGCCAGCGTCTCGGGTGATTCGAGCGCGCCGACGATCTTCTCCGCGGCTCGTCCGTCGCCGAAGAGGGCGGGCCGCGTCGCGGGACGTTCCGGCGGCCCGGCGAGCGCCGCGGCGATGGCCGCCGTCGACGCGCCGACCAGCCGATTCCAGCCGGCCTCGACCGTGTTCGTCCATTCGGTCGTGTCGCGAATCGTCACGCAAGGTACGCCCGCAAAGTACGCCTCGCGTTGCACGCCGCCCGAATCGGTGAAAATCGTCCGCGCCCGGCATTCGAGCGCGACCATCTCGCGATATCCCAGCGGCTCGACCGCCGTCACGGCCGGCGGTAACGCGATGCCGAACGCGTGCAGACGCGCGGCCGTGCGCGGATGGACCGGAAAGATCACGCGCTGCGGCGCGGCCGCGAATCCGGCCACGATCGCCGCCAGGCGGTCGCGGTCGTCCGTATTTTCGGCTCGGTGCAGCGTGAGCAGGTCGAACGGCTCCGCCGCGAGCGCGCGCAAATCGGCGGAGAGGCTTTGGTCCGCCGTCTCGCGCGTGCGCCGGAAGATGTCGAGCATGACGTCGCCGCAGACGTGGACGCCGGCCGTGATGCCCTCGCGTGCGAGACGCGTTCGCGCGGCCTCGTCCGTGACGAGCGCGAGGTCGCTCACGTGATCCGTCAGCACCCGATTGATCTCTTCGGGCATCGTGCGATCGTAGGAGCGCATCCCGGCTTCGATGTGAACGAGCGGGAGCAGCGACTGTTTGGCGACGATGGCGCCCGCGAGGGTGCTGTTCGTATCCCCGCGCACGATCACGAGATCGGGCGCCACGCGCGCCACGGCCTCCGCGAGGCCGCCCAGCATTTCCGCGAGCTGTGCGGCGGGGGCGAGGGAGCCCACGCCGAGGTTGATCTCCGCGGGCGGTATGCCGAGTTCGGCGAAAAATCGCGCCGACATATTCCCGTCGTAGTGCTGGCCCGTATGCACCAGCGTCTCCTCGTGCCGCACGCGCAGGAGCCCGGAGAGAAGCGCCACTTGAACGAACTCGGGCCGGGCGCCGACGACGGAGAGAATCCTCACGCCGATCGCGGTTCGGTCCGTGGTTTCCCGCTTCCGGTCACGTATCCGGAGGACTCGACCTTCCATATTGTAATCGAAAGCAACAGGTGGCGACGCGACGCGTTTTGCCGATGACTGAGAAAAGCCCGGAGGATCACAACGCAGCCATGATCGGCGTCCCTTTGCGCGTGCCGCTCGTCGCGCCGATGATCGGCGACGATGAGATTGCCGCCGTCGTCGCCGTGCTGCGCTCCGGCCACCTCGCACAAGGCCCCGAAACCGACGCCTTCGAACGTGCGTTCGCACCCGTCGCGGGCACCGCGCATGCCGTCGCGCTGAATTCGGGAACCGCGGCAAATCATGCCGGACTCGAAGCGCTCGGCATCGGGGACGGCGACGACGTGGTCACGACGCCGTTCACGTTCGCGGCGACGGCCACGCCGATCCTCATGCAGCGGGCGATCCCGCGCTTCATCGACATCGACCCGCGCACGTTCAATCTCGATCCCGCGGCCGTGGCCGCGGTCGCCGGTCCGAACGTCCGCGCGGCGATCGTGGTCGATCTCTTCGGCTTGCCGGTCGACCCGGCCGGCGTGGCGACGCTTCGCGCGCGCGGCATCCGGTTGCTCGAGGACGCCTGCCAGGCGATCGGCGCGGAGCGCGGGGGCGCGCGTGCCGGCTCGATCGGCGAGGCGGCGTCGTTCTCGTTCTACGCGACGAAGAATCTGACGACGGGTGAAGGCGGCATGCTCGCGACGGACGACGCGGGCATCGCGGAAGCCGCGCGGCGATTCCGCCACCACGGCCAGGGCGCGCGCTACGAATATCTCTCGCTCGGGTATAACTACCGCATGACCGACATCGCGGCCGCGATCGGTCGCGTCCAACTTGGACGGCTGGCCGGCTTCGCGCGCGCCCGCGCCGCCAACGCCGCCTATTACGACGCCGAACTCTTCGGTATCCCCGGCATCACGACGCCGTACGTCCCGCAACGAACCCGGCATGCGTACCATCAGTATTCGATCCTGATCGACCCGCAGGCGACGCCGAACGGGGCCGGCCGCGAAGCGGTCCGGGCGTACCTCGCCGAACGGGGGGTCGGCAGCGGGGTCTACTACCCGACGCCGCTGCACCTGCATCCGCTCTTCGCTCGCTTCGGCTACGCTCGCGGCGACTTTCCGGTTGCCGAGCGTGTGGCCGGGCAGATTCTCGCCCTGCCGATTCACCCGGCCCTCGACGCGGCGCAACGCGCCCACACCGTCCGCACGCTGCGCGCATCCGTCGGCGCGGCCGAGCGCTGTTGATGCCGCGGATCGCTCGCATCGGGATCGTCGGCTTTGGTTCGATCGGGCGGCACCACGCCCGCAACCTCGCGGCGATGAACGGCGTGGAACTCGTCGGCGTGGTCGACACGTCGCCCCTCGCGCTCGCGCAGGCGGACGCACTCGGATTTCCGACGCTCGGGTCGACGTCGGCATTGCTCGCGGCGGGCATCGACGCCGTCATCATCTGCGTGCCGACGAGTCTGCACGAAGCCGTCGCGGACGAGTTCATCGACGGCTCGTGCGCGCTGTTGATCGAAAAACCGCTCGCGCAATCGATGGTCGCCGCAAAGCGCCTGATCGCGCGCTGCAGCCGCGCCGGGGTTCCGCTGATGGTCGGATACGTCGAGCGCTATAACCCGGCGATGGAGTTCGTGCGCGATTTCGTGGCCGCCGGTAATCTCGGACGCTTGATCAGCATGTCCGCGCGTCGCGTCGGCGTGTTGCCGCCGCGTATTCGCGACGCGAGCGTACTCATCGATATCGGCGTCCACGACATCGATATGGTGGCCTTCATCACGGGTGCGCGTCTGAATCTCCTCGCGGCGCAAGGCGGGATGGCCGTACTCGACGACCGGCTCGATTTCGCGACGCTCCTGCTCGATGCGGCCGGCTGCGTCGTCTCGATCGAGGCCAACTGGATTACCCCCGTCAAATTACGCGAACTCTCGATCACCGGAACGCGCGGTTACTGTCGCGTGGACTACATCACGCAGGAAGCGTGGTTCGCGCCCGGTCAGCGCTTCGAGCCGACGTTGGATTACGAAGACCTGGTCCGGCAATACAAACAGGGAACGCTGATTTCACTGCCGATCGCCAAGCGCGAGCCGCTGCTACGCGAACTCGAAGTCTTCATTGCGGGCGTCCGGGGCGGCCCGCTGCCGAATCCGAGCATCGCACTCGCATCGCTGCGCATTGCCGAGGAAGCGACCGAGATGATCAATCTCCGGCCGACGACGGTCGAGATCGAAGGGCACGTGTGATCCATCCGGACGCGTTCGTGCACGAGACGGCGCTGGTCGAAGACGGCGCGGTCGTCGGTGCGGGCACCCGGATCTGGCATCAGGCGCAGGTGCGCACGCGGGCGTCGCTCGGCGCGCGTTGCGTCGTCGGCAAGGGCGCATTCGTGGATTTCGACGTCGTCGTCGGGGACGATTCGAAATTGCAAAACTATGCCTGCGTCTATCACGGCGCGGTTCTCGGGCGCGGCGTCTTCGTCGGTCCCCACGCGGTGTTTACGAACGACCGCCATCCGCGCGCGACGAACCGGACATTCGAACCGCTCCGCGACGGCGATTGGGACGTCGGCGAAACCCGGGTCGGCGACGGCGCCGCGATCGGCGCGAACGCGACGATCCTACCGGGCATCCGGATCGGACGCTGGGCCATGATCGGCGCGGGCGCGACCGTCACCCGCGACGTTCCCGATTACGCCCTCGTGGCGGGAACGCCGGCCCGCCCGATGGGCTACGTCTGCGCCTGTGGCGCGCGGCTCGGCGAGACGGCGTCGGTCTGCGACCGCTGCGGCGAGTTACCCTCCGATCATCCGCTCGCCCATTGACCGCCCTTCGACAAGCTCAGGGTGACACGATCCGACGACCACCTTGCCTCTCCTACTTGTCACCCTGAGCTTGTCGAAGGGTGAGCTTGTCGAAGGGTGAGCTTGTCGAAGGGTGAGCTCGTCGAAGGGTGGGCTTTGTCGAAGAACCGCGGCCGCTAGTAGCGGCGGACGTTGAGGAGGGCTGCGGCGCGGAACGCTTCCTCGACCTTGTCGATCGTGTCGGCGTGCGCGAAGTAGGCGACCACGGAGCGACCGCGCTGGAGGGCCTCGACGTAGTTGTCGACTTCGCTGTCCGGAATCTCGAGGTCGCCCAGGCGATCGGGCAGCGTCTCGTTACGGAAGAACGCGCGCGAACCGTGCGTCCGGTTCAGTCCCGGCACGCCGGTGCCGCCTTCGCTCACGTACAAGTCGGCGCCCGCGATGCCGCGCGCCACGCCCTCCGTCGAATCATCCGGACCGATCACTTGCAGCGGATCGAGCGAGATACCGGCGTCGCGAAGCGCGGTTTTGAGCGCCGTGATATCGCCGTTTTGCGACAATCCGGTGACGACGAGAGACATGGGGTCCTCCAGCGGCATGTACGAAGCGCTACGGTTCGCGTTCGGCCCTGTGCGCCCTACACCGGACGGTTCATCGGCGGCCCGGGCGTGACGCCCGTCCCGGGACCGCCGGTCCCGGTAAACGATTGGAACGACGTTTCGCGCACGAACGCGAGCAACGCGGCGCCGAGCGCGATCATGATCATCAGCGCCGTGACGGCCCAACCGACGACCGGCAGCGTCTGCGCCGCGGTGACCACGACCAAGCCCACGACGAGGGCCGCGAGCGGCGAGGGCGTCGTGTGCGGCCGCGCGAGCTCGACGACGCGCCGCCCGATCACGAGGGCCACGGCGGCCCAGCCGATCCAGAGACACGCGAGCAGTGCGGCGAATTCCAAGACGATGACGGGAATGCCGATCACCGTGATCAGGAGCAGGATCGCGAGCGGCAGCGCACCCACCACGCCGATCACGCCCGCCGTCGCGGAAAGCCCCGGATGGCGCTCGACGCGATCGAGCGCGATGCGCACGCGCAACGGAAAGAGCAGGAACGCGAAGACGACGACGATGTCCCAGCCGAGCTTCTTGAAGAACGCATGGTTCTGCGCCGGGAGATCGTCATCGGCGTGACCGGCCCACGGTGCGGCCGGCACGAACGAGGACGTATCGAAGGCGTCGATCACGCGACCGTCGACCGTGCAGTCGTCGCTCTGCGCGAACGATCCGAAGAAGTTGCGAACGTTGCCTTCGATATGGGCTCCGTCCTCACACGCTACGTTACCGAAATAGATGTCCAAGTCGCCGGGCACGACGTCGCCGTCGCCGATCGTTTCATCACTGAACCACACGGTGTTCGTGCCGTGATGGTACGCCCGGGCCGACGCGATCGACAGCGAGACCCCCAAGAGCGCGACCACGGCGGCGACGAACACGATCGCCCGCCAGCGGGCCGTCAGCATGGTTCGCCCTCGGCCGCGCCGACGGTTCGCCGGGCGCGCAGGAACGCGTAGAGCAGGACGACGGCCACGGCGGCGGCGACGTCGGCCGCAAGCAGCCCGGCCATCGCCGCGGTCAAGCCGACGGATTGGCGGCCGAACACGTGCTCCACGGCGCTTGCAATCGATCCTGCCGTGGCCCCCGCGTGAACCAGCCACGCCTCGATCGTCGCGAGCGTGGCCCGTGCGGTAGCCCGGGCGAAGATCAGGAACGCGCCGATCGTGGCCCATGCGAAGACGACGTAGGTGCCGAGGACCGCGAGCGTCGGCACGCGGTGGACGTGGGGTTGCGGGAGGCAGCGCACCTCGGCCATCACCTTGAAGGTGAAGTTCGGTGCCGGCTCCAGGGTCCGGGGCGTGATGAGGAGTGCGTCGATCACGCGGAGTTCCGTCAGGAGCGACGCGCAGGCCTCGCACGTCTCGACGTGCGCGGCCACGAGCGCGCGGTCGCGCGGAGCGAGTTCGCCCTCGAGGAATGCGTCGAGGCGCGCCTCAGAAAACGAGCAGCGCATGCGGAACTCCCGAGGGTGTGCGCTTCGCAACGAGGGCTTCGGCCTCGCGCTCGCGGTCGCGCAGCTTCTGCGCGAGTGCGAGCTTGCCGCGATGGATCAAGGTCTTGACGTTTCCGAGTGAGAGGCCCATGGTTTCGGCGATCGATTGATACTCCATATTGTCGTAGTAGCGAAGTGAGAGCACGGCCCGGGTGCGTTCGGGAAGTTCGGCCAGCGCCGCCCGGACGTCGGCCTCGGCTTCCGCGCGGAGGATGCCGCGCGACGGGTCCGCATCGGGCGAGACGTCCGCCAAGGCGTTTTCGAGCGTCCGGTCCTCGCCGAGGTCCTGGGTCGCCGGCCGGCGCAGGGTCTTTCCAAGGTACGTCCGCACGACGTTGCGAGCGATGTGATAGATCCACGTCGAGAAGCGGCCGAGGCTCGGATTGAAGGTTCCGAGGTGCGCGTAGGCGCGCATGAACGTCTCTTGGGCCAAATCTGCGACGTCGGACGGGCTGCGAACGCTCGCGCCGATGAAGTTCGTGATTCCGCGCTTGTAACGGTCGACAAGGACGGCGAAGCGCTCGCGTTCGCCGCCGAGTACGAGCCGGACCAACTCTTCGTCGGCCTGCTCCGCGATCGTCATCCTCCTCCGCTTCTTTATTACGGGCGCTCTACCCGGGTGTCCGCGGAAAGTTACGACGCAGCGCGGAAGCATTCGCGCACACCATGGTATTGCGGATCGATCGCGGACTCGTCTCGGATGCCCGGCGCCTAGCGAAATCCATCGCGGAACCCGTCTCGGCCTTCATCGCCGCTCACTCGACGGTGGCCGTGGAGCGGTCCGTGCTCCGGCTGCTCGGCTCCGACGGCGTCGGTGCCGACGAGGTGCCCGTGCCCAATCTGGTGCTCGAACGCCTGGGACCCGCGCGCCTAGTCCGGGGCGCGGCCCGTCCGCTCGGAGCGCTGGTCGCGGAGACGGGCCGCACGCCGGACGATGTGGCGAGCGCGCTGGCCGACGGATCGCTCGATGCGGCCGGGGCGGACGGCGTACCCGAGGCCGCCGCCCGCGGTGCGCTCGAACGGTACGTGCGCGGCGCCGTCGCGCGCATCGACGGCCGGCGCGACGAGCGCGAACGCTCGCTCGCGCGGCTGCCGCAATCTGCCCCGCCGCTCCTCTACGTGATCGTGGCGAGCGGGAACATCTACGAGGATCGCACGGCGGCGGTCGCGGCGGCCGAAGCGGGCGCGCAGATCATCGCGGTGATCCGCTCGACCGGCCAGTCGCTCTTGGACTTCGTGCCGTACGGCGCCACGACCGAGGGCTTCGGGGGTACCTACGCGACCCAGGAAAATTTTCGCATCATGCGCGAGGCACTCGATGCGGTCTCCGAACGGCTCGGCCGTTACGTGATGCTCACGAACTATGCGAGCGGCCTCTGCATGCCCGAGATCGCGACGATGGCCGCTCTCGAGCGGCTCGACATGCTGCTCAACGACTCGATGTACGGCATCTTGTTTCGCGACATCAATATGAAGCGGACGTTCGTCGATCAGCATTTTTCGCGGATGCTCAACGCCCGTGCCGGCATCATCATCAACACGGGCGAGGACAACTACCTCACGACGGCCGACGCCGTGGAACAAGCGCCCGCGGTACTGGCGTCGCAGTTCATCAACGAAGCGTTCGCCCACGCCGCGGGCATGCCGGACGATCGGATCGGGCTCGGCGACGCCTACGAGA